>Ga0366818_10144_pt1 | contig 26288 bp, 23 predicted proteins | sample TotcelFGM3001N14_FD_207090 | JGI IMG/M metagenome (GOLD analysis project Ga0366818, IMG submission 207090) | Enriched cells from coal bed in the Powder River Basin, Montana, United States - Total cells FGM rep3 HSBNCT.FGM.300.1.N14 ...
GCCTGGCCGGCCTGGTAAGCCATCCGGAAACCAAGGATACCCTGGAATACCTGGCCAAGGAAGAGCTGGAGCACAAGGCCTTTCTCCAGAGCTGCTTCACCCCCCAGGGATGCACGCTGGCGGGGGAAGCCCAGAACGTTCACCTGGCGGAAATGCTACAAGCCCCGGACATCGGCAGCGACCTCTCCCCCAAGGAGGCCCTGGTCATCGCCGCCAAGCGGGAGGAGGGGGCCTACCGCTTTTATCAGGCCCTGGCTGCACTCCAGCCCCCGGGAGAGATCCAGGCTTTCCTGAATAAGATGGCCAAGGTGGAACTCCAGCACAAGGAAAAGGTGGAGTACCTCTACGATAACGCCGCTTTCCCCGAAGTGTGGTAGGGGGCGCTCATGGCCAAACGCGGGGTCCTTCTGGCCCTGGAAGGGATAGACGGCTGCGGCAAATCCACCCAGGCGGAGCTTTTAGCCTCCGCCCTGAGGGACCGGGGCTGGGAAGTTGTCCTTACCTGTGAGCCCACGGACAGCCCTTTAGGGCGGCAAATCCGGGAATATTTTCAAGGGCCCGAGCGGTATCTCAGCCCCAAGGAGGAGTTGAACCTCTTCATGGCCAACCGCCGGGAACACATGGCCGAGGTCATCGATCCGGCCCTGGCCGAGGGCAAGATCGTCATCACCGACCGTTACTACTACTCCTCGGTGGCCTATCAGGGGGCCCTGGGGCTGGACCCGGACCGGATTCTGGCCCAAAACGAGGTCCTGGCGGTGCGCCCGGATCTGACGGTTATTCTTACCCTGCCGGTGGCCCAGGCGTTGGCGCGTTTATCCGGGACCGAAGAACGCCCCCGGCAAGTGAGTGACGATCCGGCCTATCTGGAACGGGTAGCGGCGATTTATGCCGGCTTGAAAGGGCCGCACCTGCGCCACCTGGATGCCTCCGGCCCGCCCCAGGCGGTACACGCCGCCCTGCTGAGCCTGATCCTGGAATTCCTGGAGACCGCAGAGGCCCGGTAAGCGCCGAGCACGGCCTGCTAGAGCCTGGGGGGATAAAATTGCTGCGGCCTCAAGCCTTCGAACTGCGGCTGCCGAAGAGACAAGGGGAGTCCCTCTTTCCCGGCGTTGAGAGCGGCGGATTTGCTTGACAAGTCAATCTCCAGGGGTTAATAATACTCTGTTCGGGCCGTTAACTCAGTCGGTAGAGTATCTGCCTTTTAAGCAGAGAGTCGTTGGTTCGAATCCAACACGGCCCATAAAATGCGTCCCCATCGTCTAGTCTGGTCCAGGACACCGGCCTTTCACGCCGGCGACCGGGGTTCAAATCCCCGTGGGGACGCCACACCTTTTCAACCTCTTGATTTGTCAAGAGGTTTTTCTTGTGGCGGTTTTCCCCTGGTACCGCGTTAGCATTGTTGCCTGGTCGTTTCCCGGTTTTCCAGCTTCTGTAGTGGCCCAGTTTCTTCAGACCCGGCGATTGTCTGCCAAAGTAATCGTAGCTCCGTTGTACGCGGCACTGCCTTAGAAATCATTGGAAAGAATGCCTTAGCGCGATCTTATTAAACATCTTCGCCAATCCGACCCCAAGTAAATAAATGTTTTCAATATTGAAATGGTCCTCCGCCGTGGAGTCGAAGAAAACATTCAGGTTGGATTCGAGACCGTCTTCCGCCTTCGAGTAGCAAATCAGGATCGGCACTTTCGGCAAAGGCCTCAGTACCAGCGAAAAGTCTGAACCGTAATGCTTTTCTACGTGTTTGCCATTAAATACCCGGAGGATGTCTTCGAAGAGGTTGGGATGCCTATCAGCTACCCGTTTTAGGGGTTTTTCGCATCCCTGTTCAAAGAGCCGATACCAGGTCTTTCCGTTTTTTAGTTCCCGCAACGGTACCCATTGGCCTGAAACAGGCGTTCCTTTACTCTGGATGATATGGTTGAGAACCGGTATCGTCACCCATGAATGGATGTGGATGTCAGTGGTAATATCCCCTTTGGAATCAACACCAAAGTTCTTACCGAGAATCTTGATCGTCAGTTTGGAGTCGGAAAAACTAGCACCCAATTTACGCGCGGCTGAACAAAGGTCAACAGAGGCAACCCGGTTTTTCAATTCTTCCAGCGTGAATTCCAATTCCTGTTCGAGGGTCACGCGCCCATCACTTTTCCCATCAGAGTTGTCAATAACGTGGCTCTCCAGATTAGGACACTCAATTAGCTGTCTTTGGCCCTTGAACACCGCGGCAGCAAAGGCCAGGCACGTCAGTTCGTGGCATTTTCTGCAATTGGATCTATCGAGCAGCTTGAAAATCTCCATTGGGTTGGTCAACTGGTTCATGCGGCGCTTCTCCTTTTAGGGGAACCTTCCTGGAGCTAAATATTATGCTGCGGCCTCAGAAAAAGAATCGCCCATTTGGGCGATTTTTACCGTAGGGACGGGTCTCGAACCGCCCTACCTGTGCCTTTCATCTCGTGGGCCCCAAGAGTGGGCAGGAATGCTTGGCAGGGCAGTATTGGTGGAGAGGGTAATTGGCGGATTCAGGCCAGATGGTGGCGGACGGCCCAGACCGCTGCCTCGGTGCGATCGTTCACCCCGAGCTTGTTCAGTATGTGGACAACATGACTCTTTACCGTATGGGGGCTGATGCAAAGAATATCGGAGATTTGCAGATTGGTGGACCCGGCGGCCACCAGGCGGAGCACCTGAATCTCCCGTTCCGAAAGGTCGGTTTGCACCGGGGCAGGCATGTTTGCTGAAAAGGTTTGAGGAGGGTCGATTTCGAGGGCCACGGTCGAGGCTAGGTTGCCGTCTCGGTTAATAACGGGGTAGACGGCGTATTGAGAGATCGGCTGGCTTAACCCGGGACACCGATCGGGACTGGTTTGACTCTTGCTTAAGGCGGCGGCAAAGGCCAGGCACGTAGCGAAGCCGCATTCCTGGCAGTTGGTCTGCGGCAGGATTTTATAGATATCCAGAACCGGAACTGGCTTAACTTTTTTATAATTTGGCTGGATTGCATCTTTTTGAACCCCGAGATCGTTAAGCAAATCGATGAGACTTTGGGCAAATTCCCGGGCCTGATCTTCCCCGGTGAAAGACGAGGCAATAACTTCCTGGGGATATAACACGCACTTAAAATCGTCTAAGATAAATTCAAGATATTCCGGTTTGTCGAAATATTTGGCGTCTGGCAAAATGGCATTGAGGAACGGAAACAACGGGCTAACATCGGCATCTATCTTGAAATGAGCCCCCCAGAAGGTCCTGGGAAAAGTCGACATCACCCCCACTCTGGACAGAGAAAAATCTGAATATCTAATGATAACCATTCACTTTATCTTTATTATTTAAAATTGTCAGCTTGGCTTTTTATATACCACAAATGGAATATTTTTCAATTATTCGATTATCTATAAAACCTCTTCGCTCCGACCCCTTCGGCTTTATTCACCTTTCCACCCCACCTAAAACACCTGGAGGATGCTTTCTTGACATGCCCCTTATCAGTGTGTATAGTTACACATGAACAGCCGGGAAATCATTCGTCGCTTGGAGGCGGATGGCTGGTACCGGGTGGGGCAAAGAGGCTCTCATGTGCAGTTCAAGCACCCGGCGAAGCCCGGCCGGGTGACGGTACCTCACCCGGAAAAGGATATTCCCGCCAAGACGCTTAAGAGCATTGAACGACAGGCGGGCGTCAGGTTGAGATAGGAGAAATATCCATGCCCAATTACATTGCCGTGGTCCACAAGGAGCCTGCCAGCGATTACGGGGTGTCTTTCCCCGACTTCCCGGGCTGCATCACTGCCGGGAAGACCATCGATGAGGCTAAGGACCTTGCCTATGAGGCGCTGCTGCTTCATTGGGAAGGCCTGCGAGAAGACGGGGAACCGCTGCCTGCCCCCTCGAATTTGGAAGACATTGTTGCCGATCCCGAGAACGCCGATGCGGTGGCCTTCCTGGTAGTTTCAGTGCCTGATGCCCAAGGAAAGGCCAAAAGGATCAACATTACCATGCCCGAGGAGACCCTTCGCCGGGTGGATGCGGCGGCGAAACGCCGAGGCTTGAGTCGTTCTTCATTCCTTACCCGGGCAGCCCAGGAAGTCATGGAGCAGGAAGGCCGCTACCCCGCAGCTTAAAGCTATTTTTGTATGCTGTAACCGTACAATTGTACGGTTACAGCATACATTTTTTCTGATCTTCTTTCTTCTTTACTATCTACCTTCTATTTATCTAGTAGAGCCGAGAGGGGCATAAGGTCATACCACGCATTTTTCTTGCATTTATGCCTCGACCGCGCCACAATCCAAGGCCGTGTCTTGCCTGTGACAATGCTAACCCTGGCCCGACCCCCGCCTTTTTCCCTGCCCCCTTGCCGCCCCGCCACGGCCAGCCCTGCCATGGGGGGCCGCCGCCTGGCGCGCCTCGGCCCCTGCCCTGGCCAAAAGAGGGGCACTGTCAGCCTGAGCCGCAAAACGGAAACCTCCCGATGTGCCTCCTGCCCCGCTGGGTCAAATATGCACCGGCACCCTGAACTGCGCCCCCAGACCTCCAACTGCATTTAATCTCTCCCCAACGGACACCTAGTAGTATCGCTGGGTGGTTTTGATCCGGGTATGTCCCAGAAGATCCTGGATGGTCACCAGGGCAGCGTCGGCACCAAGGGGATTCGTGGCCCTGGGGTGCCGGAGCTGATGGCATGATACAAGCCTTGGCTGGCGAGCATAATGTTCCAGGCGTTGGAGCTCTTAACCGAAATAGCCTTGCCTCGGCATCGGATCCTTACTGATTAGATGAAATTAAGTAATTATACCTATCCTAAACTAGCAAATTTACCTATACAAAATTTGTGCCACAATGGTGATAATTGTTTTCAAATCATAATTTCCCCAGGCCTAAACCCTGGCAGGAAAGGAAAATAGGAATTTTTGGGGACATCTCAGTCACCGTTGAACTTTTAACGATTGGGAGGAGAGTATGAAAAGACGGGAATTTATCAGGATAACGGCAAGTGGTTTGGCCATTCTGGCCTTGAGCTCAGGTCTGGGGCCGATATTCCGGCGCTCTGAGGCCCATGCGGCCTCAGGCGACGCGGCCGACTTCGCGTTGGACATCACGGAAGTCCAGCACGAGATGGTGGACGGGAAGTTGCTGTATAGCTGGGCCTACGCCGTGAAGGAAGGTGAGGCCCAGGTCCAGGTGCCCAGCCTGCCCGGCCCGACTTTGTTTGTCCGGCAGGGCCAGAAGGTCGACGTCACTTTGACCAACACCATGTCTAACCGGCCCTCGGGCGAAGCCCACGGTTTCGCCATCTTCGACGAAACCGGGACCATTGTGCAGAGCGAGCCCCTGGGCGAGGCGCAAAGCACCAAATTCACCATTCCCGGCACCCTGGCGCCCGGCACCTATGTGTATGAGGACTGGGTCAACCCGCCGGTGGGCCGGGTCCTGGGCCTGCACGGCGTCCTGGTGGTGATGCCGGCGGCCACCTATCAGCTCTATCCTGACACTGAGCCCCCAGTCGAGGGCTTTACCCCCTATGGTCTCCTCGGGGCCGGCCATCCGGTCCAGCAACTATTCGGCGACTTGGGAACTACCCACCACTTCCCCGGCGAGCCCTGGCTTCCCAGCCGTCAGGTCATCTGGGTCTTTAACGAGATCGACCCGATCTTTAATGCGATGGCCATGAACCATCTCATCGACCCCGGCGATTTCCAGCGGAACTTTCTGCCCCAGTACTTCACGGTCAACGGCCGCTCCGGCTACTTCGCCGCCATGGATCACAGCCACGCCACCACCCACGTCCATCTTGACTTCAACCAGCCCCTGTCGTACCTCCTTTCCAGCGAGCTGGAGATGGCTTTGGAGGCCAAAGTCGGCCAACCCCTTCTCATCCGCAACGTCGCCGTCGGCCTGGACACCCATTCGCCCCACACCCACGCCAACCACAGCTACATCCTGGCGGTGGACGGCAAACCCCAGGGGCTGAACCTCGACGCCAACGGCTTTCCGGTGAACGGCAACCCCAGCAACCTGGGAGTCTGGTGGGTGGACACCTGGACCATGCTGCCCGGGGACCGGAAAGACGTGCTCTATCCCATGATTTTGCCGCCGGATATCCCGACCGCCGAAAACCTGCCCGCCGACCTGACGGCCGCGGAGCTCCTGGTCTATGACACCTGGGCCAAGCTCAAGAAAGGCGCCTGGCATCCCACCCTGAATCCCGAGGGCTCCCAGGAGCTGATGGCCCTGGAACAAGGCAAGGATCCGCAGATTTTGAATCCGGCCCATCCGCCGGGAGCGACGGGTGAATTCACCCACCTGGGCTATCCCATGCACTCCCACCAGGAGATTTCCCAGACCGCGGCGGGAGGCAACTATCCCATGGGCCAGATCTCTCACATCGAGTTCACCGGCTTTGTCGGGGACGACCACGACCATTAAGCTTCGTTGTTAAAGAGGAGAACAAGCTATGCCTATTATATCCCGCGATCCCAAGGAACTGGCGAACACGGTGACTCACCCTGATTTTCAGGCTAATATCAACGTCTTCATCAAGCCGCCCAAGTGGGATGGCATCCTCACGCCGGATTTCATCCCGCCGAACGGCGCCCTGCTCCCCGACGGCATCACCCCCAGGTTTGCCCGGGCGTCTCGCCGGGTCAATAACGCTAACCGGGAGATGACCAACGACGGTATCACCACCGAACAGGTGCAGTTCTGGGGATTTTTTGACGAGGACGACCCTAATATCCCTAATAATAAATACCGCTTCCCCTCGCAACCCATCCGCCTGGTGGAGGGCCAGATCTTCCACGGCCTCCTGCACAACACCAGCATCGGCGGACAGCACACCATCCACTGGCACGGCATGGAGCCCACGGCCCACAACGACGGCGTGGGCAAGCTCTCCATGGAGGTGGGCAGCAACGGCTACGAATACCAGTGGGTGGCCTCCGCCGCAGGGACCTATTTCTACCACTGCCACCGGAATACCCCCCTCCACTTCGAGATGGGCATGTACGGCATGCTCATCATCGATCCCCAGAATCCCAAACGGGTGGCGGGCGCCCCGAAGCTGAACAAGAATAAACTGGCCACCGAACCGGTGGCCCCCTACGCCTTCGGCGGCCCGGGCTACGTGCGCCGGGGCAACGACATCGTGCGCTACGACGCCGAGGCCATCTGGGTCTCCGACGACGTGGACCCGGTGTGGCACGGTTTCTCCCACAACCACGATTTTGCCGACGAGGGCCCGGCCGGCATCCCGGACGCCAACGGCAATGACCTGGGAGTTAAATTTGTAAATCCGGCCATGCATCATCCGGAGGAAAGCATGCACCTTTTCCGGCCCCAGTACTTCTGCATCTCCGGGGTGCCCCACCCGTGGACCAGGCTGGATACGCTGCCCACAATTATGGACCCGGAGCTGGCCTTCCTGGCCCCCATCCCGGCCCGGGTGCTGCCCGACCAGACCCTCCTGGTGCGTCTGCTGTGCGCCGCCTATAGCCTCAACCGCTACACTTTCGAAGGCCTGGACGTGGAGGTCATCGCCATGGACGGCCGGGTTTTGGGTCAAGCCCCCTACACCCGGTACTCCGCACCCTTCAAGATCCCTGCGGGGGTGCCCTTCGAACTCACCGCGGCCCGGCGCTTCGATCTTCTGATCCGGCCCACCTCTGCGCAGGTGGGCTCCCACCGTGTGCTGATGGAGTTCAAGGACCACATCACCAAGGTGAACATGGGCATTGCCGAAACCTTTATTCACGTTGAGGGCAAGAAGAAGAAGAAGAAGTAAAAGAGCGGCGCCGGTCGGAACAACGACCCGAACCGTTAAAGTGGCGGCAACTCTTGCCGGGAGCGCTGCCAGAGTGAGGAAGTTGAGTGGGTAAGTAACGAGCTAAGGTGGAGAGAGTGGGGCCGGGCTCCACCCCCTCCACCCCGGTTGAGGAGATAATGCATGAAAAAATCACCGACCACCCTAGTGAGGTTTGACTCCAGGCGCTTCCGGGCCTGCTCGGCGCTGGTGCTGTCCCTGGCCCTGGTCCTGGGCGGCGTGCCCGCCTATCCGGGGGCTGCCTGGGCTCAGATTATCGGCGACGCGCCCCCGCCTTCTTTGAAAACCCTGAGGCCCCCCAAGCCTACCAATCTTGCCGACTATGTCAAGGATGAAGCCGCGGCTATCCGGCTGGGCAAGGCCCTGTTCTGGGACATGCAAGTGGGGAGCGACGGCAAGACGGCCTGCGCCTCCTGCCATTTCCAGGCCGGGGCTGACCCCCGGTCCAAGAACCAGCTCAACCCGGGCATGAACGGGGGAGACACGGTCTTCGGCAACACCAGGCTCTCGGGTGTCAAAAGCTTCAGTCAGTTCAAACCCAACTACCAGCTGCAGACCAAGGACTTCCCCTTGCACCGGCGCCAAAACATGGAGCGGCAGGCCTCGAAGATTACCCAGGACACCAATGACGTGGTGTCCTCCCAGGGCGTGGTCTTGAAGCAGTTCACCGGCGTCACTCCAGGCAGCGCTGAAGACCTGGCCTCGTCCCTGGCCGACCCGGTGTTCAAAGTGACCACCGGCAAGGGCAAGACTGCCCAGACCGTCAATATACGGCGGGTGGAGCCGGTGAACGCCCCCAGCGTCGTCAACGCGGTGTTTAACTTTGCCAATTTTCTGAACGGCCGGGCCAACCACTTCTTCAACGGCTCCAACCCCTTCGGCCCGGCGGACAACAACGACTCCACCGGCGTCTGGGTCAACGAGGGCGGCACTCTGGCCCTCAAGAAGCTCAACGGCCTAACCGGGGAACTGCCGGTGCTGGATTTCGCCAGTCTGGCCTCCCAGGCCACGGGACCGCCGCTGAGCGACTTGGAAATGTCCTGGAGAGGGCGTACCTGGGCGGACATCGGCAAGAAGATGCTGAGCCTCGAGCCTCTGGCCAACCAGCAGGTGGATGCGTCTGACAGTGTGCTGGGGGTAGATAGGGACGCTGACGGCAAGGGATTGAATAAGTCTTACAGTGAGCTGATCCAGGCGGCCTTTCAGGACAAGTTCTGGGACGGCAGCGCCGCGACCGCCAGTCAGACAACCACCGTGACCACCACCTCAACAGGCATCGTGACCGCCAAGCAGAAGGGTCCCGATACCAAACAGGTTATCCGGCTTGACACGGCGAAGGCGCCCCTGAAGACGGCCGACGCCCAGGACCCCCGGACCTTCAAGCTCAACAGCGGTGAGGGCCAGGTAATAGAAGTCTCTGCGGAGCAAGCCCTGGCGGCCAATGAATTCACCCAGATGGAAGCCAACTTTGTGCTGTTCTTCGCCCTGTCGGTCCAGCTCTACCAGAGCACCTTGGTGTCCGACGACGCCCCCTTCGACCGGTTCCAGGAGGGCGACGCCACGGCGCTGAGCGCCGCGGCCCAGCGGGGCATGGGCATCTTCTTCAACCAGGGTCGGTGCAACCAGTGCCACGGCGGCTCGCTCTTTACCAACCAGGCCATCGACGTAATTATAGCGTTAGGTGAAGGGTTGGTCGAGCGCATGGGTATGGCCCAGGGCGAAGCCTTCTACGACACCGGCTTCTATAACATTGCGGTCACGCCCACCGCAGAGGATATCGGCCGGGGCGGCACCCTGCCGTCCATCCTGCCCAACCCGGCGGACGGCGGCAACCCTTACCCGCTGTCGTTCTCCCGTCTGGGCCTCCTCAAACAGGCCAACCCCACCAGACTGCCTGATTGGTACTACCCCTTTGTGCCGTTTCTGCCCGGCAATCCCGGCAGTCTGACCCGGGTGGCCGTGGATGGGGCCCATAAGACCCCGGGGCTCAGGAACGTGGAGCTCTCCGGACCGTACTTTCATAACGGCGGGTCCGCCACCCTGATGCAGGTAGTGGATTTCTACACCCGCGGCGGCAACTTCCCGGCGGCCAACATCGACAACCTGGACCCCTTCATCGCCGAGATCGCCTTTCTCCAAGGCAATGAGCAGGCCCAGAGGGACCTGGTGGCCTTCATGCTGGCCCTCACCGACGACCGGGTGAAGTATGAGCAGGCGCCCTTTGATCACCCCGAGCTATTGGTGCCAAACGGGCATAATGCCGACTTGAGCGACAACCTGGTGACGATCCCGGCGGTGGGCGCCGACGGGCGGACCACGCCGCTGCGGCCCTTCCTGGCGCCGGCGGGGACGGACTCGTTCGAGTTCCATATTACCCCATAATTCAGCCCGGTTTGCCTGGTTGTCCAGGCAAACCGGCTCAATTATCAACAGCAGAGGTGGACCAGAAATTTTCTGGTTAGAAAGGAAAATGAAGAGTTATGGCTTTTAAGACCTAGTACTTATAACAGGTCGATAATGGGCACTTATACCGATTTACAGCCAGGCCTCCCGTATCTATTCTTTACCTAATTGATGGTTTAAACAAGAGAAAAGGAATAGCGGTAAGGGATCAAGCGTCTGAAAACTCGACTCTTGGAAAAAACTAATAAATCCAAAACCAGAAGGAGAAAGGAAATGAAAACTTGGAGAACAACTAAACTTGTTATCCTGGCGGCCCTCGTGTGCCTGGTCCTGGCCCCGGCGGCCTCGGCCCAGATCCGGCCCTTGACGGAACCCCTGGGCAAGCTGGGTCCCATCGACACGCCTGACGCTGTTACTAACCCCGACGGCCATGGCTTCCCCCTGTGGGTGGCAGACAGCACCGGTGTGCAACTGGACCTGGTTCCAGGGTTTGGTGATCCGGTCATTCCGGGTAATGCATTTTCTGAAGCCACCGGCTTCGGCGCCGAAGCTTTCTTTTATTCGGCGGAATCCCTCATGGACCTGCCCAGCGGCGGCAAGGCCCTGCTGGTCCTGGCCATTGAAGCGGCCTACGGGGCTGAAGATCCCCAGGACGGCGACCAGTTCCTTTTTGCCCGGGTCAGGATCCGCATCGACGCCCCCTCGATCGGGGAGTATAAAGTCTACCATCCCTGGTCGCTCACCCCGGAAGTCTTTACGGTTGCCACGGTGGATGACCGTAACATCAATTCCACCCACGATTGGGGCGGCTTCGGCCCCCTCTGCCCGACCCAGCTGTCTTGCTTTGCGGAGGGCGTTTCGCAATCCCCGGGCTTCGAGCGCATCCTGATCGATCCCAAACCCTGGGTCTTTCTGATTGCCGATGGTTTTGACAACAACCCCGATGCGGTCGGAGACGGCGGCGCCCCCACCATAGTCACGGGCGGGGCTGCCAATGGACACCTCAACGTGTTCCGCATCGAAGGTCCCAACATCGGTGGTCCTGGTGTTGACTTCATCGAAACCGGCCTGTTTACCGTTTTCGGGCATAGGCTTGGCGGGGCAGCTATCACACCGCCGGGCCCGCCAGAAGCGGCGCTAACGGACACCGTGACCATCACCCGGGCCCGGCTGAAAAATAACGCCGTGGAAGTCCGGGCCACCTCCGACAATGGCTTCGCCATGACCGCGGAGCTTTATGCCGGCGCTACCCTAGTTGGCAGTGCCAACCTGGGGAGCAATGGCAGGGGGAATATTTCCTTCACCGCCACCCCGGACACGGTAAAGGTGCATTCCACCTCTAATAATCCTGCCATCCTTGGCGGTTCGGCGACCGCTACGATCACTAATTGATCCGGGTGGCCAGGTTGTTAACCTTCGTGCCTTAGGTGGAAAAATTACGATTCGACCCCGGAGGCACACCCAACCACAAGGCGTGTGGCGCCACGAGAGCGCCACACGCCTTTTTTATCTAATAAAAAAGGCGAGTTTTAGACTCGCCTTTTGTGGAACCGATGCAGAATTCCCTTTATCGACGGGGCCGCTTGGTTTCGATCTTGGTGGCAATGAACCTGCCCTCGGATCGGAATCCCTTGACCTCTACGAAAGACCCCACCTGGGCCGGGCCGTTTTCAAATTCTATCTTGGTGTTGGCAGTCACCTGGACGATTCTGCCGTCGATTACCCAATCGCCGATGTAACCGGCCGGCAATTCCTGGACCGTCCCCTTAAATTTAGTACCCGGGGATCTATCTTTCGCCAGGCCCACCCCAGCCGCCAAAGATAAGCTTAACATGAGGCTTACTGATAGTATTAGCGCTTTTTTCATAGAATCCTCCCAAGATTGATTTGAACTTGACCGAGATTTTGCGGCAGCCTTTAACGCCAGAGAAAAAAGGTTTTTGACGCCTTTGGGGCCAGAGAAAATCCCCGAAGGTTTCTGTTCTTGAAGCCGAATCTTATAGCGTTTGCCCGAAGTTCTTTCCATTAGGGGATGCCTTATAATCCCCCCTGCCCCCCTTTAAAAAAGGGGGGAACTACAAGGAATCGTTTGGAAAGTCCCCCTTTGAAAAAGGGGGATTTAGGGGGATTTGAAAACCTCCAAGCGGAAAGAATTTATGGCAAACGCTCTATAATCGACTCCATGATAGCACAAGTTTCCTTGAAAAAATACTTTTCGCTTTTTCGGCTGCCGTTGTCTGTGCGCCCATGAGGGTGAAGCCTTTTGGGTTATCCGGCCCGGTCGGCGCTGCAGGTCAAGCCAGTTCGCGGAGCCATTGGCGTATCCGGGCGTCAATCTGGTTTCTGATTTCCCGAAATTTGGCCAGCTTTGCCTCATCAGTGCCCTCAAAGGCCACGGGATCTTCAAAGGGCCAGAACAAGCGCTGCCGCGAGATGCTGGGAAAGGCGGTGGGACAGGTCTTTTCGGCTCGATCACACACGATGATGACGTAGGCAAAATTTATTTTGCCCAGGTATTCTTTGACCCCTTTGGAGTACTGGCCGACCAGGTCGAGCCCCACTTCCGCCATGACCCGGCGGGTGAAGGGGTTGATGTCCGTGGACTCAAAACCGGCGCTATAAACCGCGAAGCGTTCCCCGGCGTGTTTTCTCAGCAGAGCTTCCGCCATCTGGCTGCGAGCCGTGTTGTGGGTGCAAAGGAAGAGGACTTGGGGTTTCGGCTGGGTGTCTTTATTCATAACTATTATTATTCCTGGTTAAACGGATCATCACCCGAACCGGCCGGTGATGTACTCTTCCGTCTTCTTTTGAGAAGGGGTGGTAAAGATTTGCTGGGTTTCGCCAAACTCGATGATATGTCCCTGAAAGAAGAAGGCGGTGAAATCGGAGACCCGGGCGGCCTGCTGCATGTTGTGGGTGACGATGACGATTGAATAGCTGGCTTTGAGGTTGTTGATCAGTTCCTCAATCTTGGCGGTGGCGATGGGGTCGATGGCGGAGGTGGGTTCGTCCATGAGCAAGACTTCCGGCTCCACCGCCAACGCCCGGGCGATGCATAACCGCTGCTGTTGGCCCCCGGAAAGCGCGGTGCCCGGACGGTGGAGGATATCTTTCACTTCATCCCACAATGCGGCCAGGCTGAGGGCTTCCTCGACCCGGTCGGCCATTTCGCCTTTTTTCATGGAGTAATGCAGCTTCAGGCCGTAGGCTACATTATCGAAGACGCTCATGGGAAAGGGAGTGGGCTTCTGGAAGATCATGCCGATCTTCCGCCGCAGTTCCATGATGTCATAGTGGGGGTCGATGATGTTGGCGCCGTCCAACAAGACTTCCCCCGTGGCCCGCTGGTCGCGGTAGAGTTCATAAATCCGGTTGTAAATCCGGAGATGGGTGGATTTACCGCACCCGGAAGGGCCGATGATGGCGGTCACCCGGTGCTCGGCGATATCCAGGTTGTTGTCGAACAAGGCCTGGTGGTCGCCATAGAAAAAATTGAGTTGACGGGTGGCCACTTTACTGATCAAACCCAGACGCGTCAGAACCGCCTCAGATTCTATCACGGTCTCATCCTGACTGGCTGCTATCGGGAGTTGCGCCACTCCCTCCCTGGGAGTAGCCGGCTTGCCCTCGGGTCGGGGGAGCGCCGCCTCACCGGGAGCAGGATTCGCCTTGCGTCTGCCTGGGGTCAACCGTCCGATCAGGGGAAGGGTGAGATTTTGGGATGACATGGTGAGGCTCTCCGTTTATTCAAACTTTTTCTCCCGCAGAAAAAAGCGCGCCAGGATAGTCATGATGAGGACTCCAGCGGTAATCAGGAGCGAAGCCCCCCAGGCCTTTTGCTGCCAGTCCGGATACGGAGACATGGCATAATTGTAAATGGTGACGGTGAGGTTGGGGGTGGGTTCGCCCAGGGAGCTGAACCAGTAGGGACTGTTGAGGGCGGTGAACAGCAAGGGGGCGGTTTCGCCGCTCACCCGGGCCACCGCCAGGAGGATGCCGGTGATGAGCCCGCTCTTGGCGGCCCGGAACACGATGCCCAGGGTGACTTTCCAGCGGGGCGCCCCTAAGGCCAGGGCCGATTCCCGCAGGGTATTAGGGACCAGGCGCAGCATGTCTTCGGTGGTGCGGGTGATCACCGGCAGCATCAGGATGGCCAGCGCCAAGGCCCCGGCATAACCGGAGAAACGCCCCAGGGGCACCACCACCAGGGTATAGGCAAAGATACCCACGATGATGGAAGGCATGCCCATGAGGACATTGGTGGAAAAGCGACTGAAGTCACTCGCTTTGGAGTCCTCGCTGAATTCGGCCAGATAAATTCCGGCCATCAGCCCCATGGGAACGGCAATTAACGTGGCCACCGCAGTGAGCGCCAGGGTCCCGGCGATGGCGTTGGCCAGGCCACCGCCGCTTATCCCGGGCGGGGTGGGCAATTGGGTGAAAAAGGCCAGATTGAGGGCTCCCAGGCCCCGGGCCAACACCACGGAAAGGATCCAGAACAGGATCAAGATCCCCAGGAGCGCCGAAGCCCCGGCCCAGAGGCTCACCGCCAGGTTGGTGAGGCGGCGTCCGGTGGGCGGACGCAGTTTCATAACCCCACACTCCAGGCGCGGTACATCCGGCGCAGCATCATCTGGGAAACTACCTGCACCAGATAGGTGATGAGATAGAGCACCAGCCCCAGGGCCACCAAAGAACTGACGTAGAGCGGTTCGGTGGCTTCGCTGAATTCATTGGCCAGGGTGGAGGCAATGGTGTTGCCGGGGGCAAACAGAGAGGCCGAAAGGCGATGGGCGTTGCCGATGACGAAGGTGACGGCCATGGTCTCGCCCAAAGCCCGCCCGAGTCCCAGGAAGACCGCGCCGATGATGCCCACCAGGCCGTAGGGGATGGTCACCTTGTAGGTCACCTCCCAGGTGGTGGCCCCCATGCCGAAGGCCGACTCCTTGACCACCGGAGGCACCAATTGAAACACGTCCCGGGTGATGGCGCTGATGAAGGGCAGCACCATGAAGGCCAGGATGATCCCGGCGGTGAGCATGCCAATCCCCATGGGCGGACCTTGAAACAAGGGGAGAAACCCCAGGGTCTGGCCCAGAAACGGTTGGACGTAGCGGGCCATGAAGGGGGCGAAGATAAAGAGCCCCCACATGCCGAAAATTATGCTGGGCACCGCGGCCAGCAGTTCGATCAGGGTGCCCGCGGTGCGGCTGACCCGGGGCGGGGCCAACTCCACCAGGAAGAGGGCGATGGCCAGGCTCAGGGGCACGGCAATGACCATGGCGATGAGGGTGGAGACCAGGGTGCCGAAGATGCTGCTGCCCGCCCCGAATTCCTGGAGGACCGGGTTCCACTCCTGGGAAAAGAAGAAGCGCCAGCCGAATTGCTTGAGCGCCGGCCAGGAGGACAGGAAAAGATCCAGCCCGATGGCCAGCATCACCAGGGGCACCAGCAGCGAGCAGAGAAAGGTCAGCCAGCGGAAGGTCCGGTCGCCTCCCGCCGAAATCTTGACCTTGCGGCCCTTGACGGCGGTGAGGGTTGCAGGCGGCACGTCTTGTTGCCCTTTTGGCTGGACAGGCTTGAGCATCATGGGATATCTGTTAACGGCCAAGAGAGGCGGGCTCACCGCCCCCGCCTCCCGTGGCTGGGTTTATTGGGGTTGGTTAAGGCCAGAGGGGTTTGCCGCCGGATTTAACTTCCTGCGCCCATGCGGCCTCCACCAGCTTGACGACGTTTTCCGGCAAGGGCACGTAATGCAGGTCCTTGGCCATGTCGGCGCCATGTTTGTAAGCCCAATCAAAGAATTTCAGGATGCCTTTGCCCTTGTTGGCATCGGCATAATCTTTATACACCATGATGTAGGTGGCGCCCACGATGGGCCAGCTGGCCTCCCCGGGTTGATTGTTGAGTATCAGGGAAAAGCCTTTGGGGGCCTTGGACCAGTCGGCGTTGGCCGCGGCCGCCTGGAAGGATTCAATGCTGGGGGACACAAACTTGCCGGCCAGGTTTTTCAGCAGGGCGAAGGGAATCTTGTTCTGGAAGGCGTAAGCGTATTCCACGTAACCGATGGTGCCGCTCACCGCCTTGACCTGTCCGGCCACCCCTTCATTGCCCTTGCCGCCGATGCTGTTGGCGGCCGGCCACTTAACGGCCTTGCCGGCGCCCACCTTCTCCTTAAATTCCGGCGAGACTGCGGCCAAGTAGCTGGTAAAGATGAAGGTGGTGCCCGAGCCGTCGGTGCGGTGCGCCACGACGATGGCCTGGGAGGGCAGTTTCAGATCGGGATTGAGGTTTTTAATGGCCGCATCATCCCATTTGCTGATGTTGCCCATGAAGATGGCCGCCAGGGTCGGACCATCCAGTTTCAGTTTCCCCGATTCGAGGCCCGGGACATTGAGCACCGGCACGACGCCGCCCATCACGGTGGGAAACTGCACCAGGCCGGATTTTTCCAGGTCCTCCGGCTTCAAGGGCTCGTCGGTGCCGCCGAAATCCACGGTCTTGGCCTTAGTCTGCGCGATGCCGCCGCCGGAGCCGATGGATTGATAATTGACCTTCACGCCGTTGAGCTCGTGGTATTTATGAGCCCACTGAGAATAGACGGGGAAAGGAAAGGTAGCCCCGGCGCCATTGATTGACAGGGACTGGGCCTGGCAGAGACTTGCCAGGGCGGCCAGGGATAATGCCGCTACTGTCAAGCAGTTAAATTTCCTCATGTTATTACTCCTTTTGGACTAAGAGACTCAATTATGACTTAATTCAGGAGTATAACGGCGGATTGTTAGCGTTTGGTTAGGGCCAGGTTAATATTTGGGTAATTTTTACGTTTGATTAAACCGGTCCGACAAATTATGACTATAAACATTTATAATTTCAGCTGTTTTTTACCGAAAGCCGAACACCGAAAACGGTCTTAATCGGCCGGCACCTGCAGGGAGAAGACGGTCTCCTGACCGGGAGAGCTGGCCACGGTTACCCGTCCCCCGTGGGCCAAAGCAATATGTTTGACGATGGCCAATCCCAGACCGGAGCCGCCGATCTTGCGGCTGCGTCCGGAATCGGCCCGGTAAAACCGTTCAAAGATCCGGGGCAGGTGTTCCGAGGGGATACCGGGGCCCTGGTCCCGGACCTGGATAATTACTTGAGGCCCTTCCCGCCGAGCCTCCACCTCCACCACTTTTCCCGGCTCGCTGAATTTGACGGCATTGTCCACCAGATTCACCAATGCCTGCTCCAGCAGAGGGGGGTTGATCCGGGCCCGGAGGTTGTCCGGACAGCTTAACTGTATCTCAATATCCTTGGCGGCAGCTTTGGCCTCACATACCTGGATGGCGCTTTGCAGGACCCCCTTGATTTTTTGCCCGTTCAAGAATATCTGTCGCCGTTCCGCATCCTGTTCGATGCGCGACAGGGTGAGCAGGTCATCGATGATTTCATTGAGACGGTCAGTCTGTTTGGCAATGATCCTCAGAAAGTTCTCGGCATTTTCCGGTTCTTTGAGGGCGCCCGCCAACAGGGTCTCCACAAATCCCTTGATGGAGGTTATGGGGGTTTTCAGTTCATGGGACACATTGGCCACAAAGTCCCGCCGGGTATTCTCCAGTTGCCGCAGTTGGGTGATATCATGCAAGACGACCAGGGTTCCCAGGGAGGTCCCCTGAGGATCCCGCAAGGAGGTGCCATGGGCTTTGTAGATTCGCCGGCCCTGGTCTTTGAGCTCCACTTCCCCCTCAATGGGTTCCGGGCTGGAGAGGGTGCGGTTGATGAACCATTTTAGACCAGGGTCCTGGACGACTTCTTGAACCGGAAGGTTCTGAGTCGTGGCGGGATCGATGCTCAGCATCTCGGCCCCGGCGCTGTTGATGGTAAGCAATCGGCCCTCGGCATCCAAGGCCAACACTCCCTCGGTCATACTGGAGAGGATGGCTTCTTGCTCTTTTCTCCGCCGGGAGAGAGCCTGGATTTGGGTTTGCAGTTGGTCCGCCATGTAATTCAGGGCTTCAGCCAGGCTGGCCAGTTCATCGGTATGGGGAATCGGCACCTTTCGGTCCAGATCTCCCCGGGCAAAGCGCAGCGCCCCCCGTTGGAGATCGTTCAAGGGTCCGCTGATTCGCCGGGCGATGAAGAAGCCCAGGACTGCCGCCAGGAGAGCCACCCCCAGGCCGCCCAAGGCAACTTTAAAATAAAGAGCCTTAATGGCCCCTTCAATGGCTTGCATGGGCAAAGCGGCCCGGACCACTCCCAGGGGTTGATCCTTCGGCCTCCAGGGCACGGCCACGTACATCATGTTGTGGCCCAAGGTGAAGCTGAAGCGGGTGGATACGCCCACCCTGCCTTGCATGGCCGCCTGAAATTCCGGGCGGTCGGCATGATTATCCATGCGCTTGGGGTCTTCCTGCGAATCCCCGGCGACAATGCCCGAAGCCAGGATAACGGTCAGGCGAGTAGAGGTGAGCTTCCCTAATTTTTGACAAATTTCGTTGATCTGGAGTGCCTCGGGGGCTGGGATCACATCCTGCAGGTAGATTTCCACCAGCCGGGCCCGGTTCTCCAGGTCTACGGCGGTCTCCCCCAGATAAAAGGTGCGCCACAATCTGGCGGTGTACCAGGTGCCGGCCACCAGGCAGATCACCGCAATCAAAGTGAAGGCGGGAAAGAGTCGCCATACCAGTTTTATGCGTGTCATGGGCTAGTCCTTAAAGCGGTAACCTATACCCCTGATGGTCTCTATCCGGCTGCCGAAGCCCCCCAGTTTTTTCCGGAGGCTGACAATTTGCACATCAATGGAGCGGTCTGACACCGGGTAATCCTCTCCATGGATTTCATCGACAATTTTGGTCCGGGTAAAGACCCAGCCCGGTTTTCGCGCCAGGAGGTGAAGGAGGCGAAACTCGGTCACCGTGAGGGGGATGGGCTGTCCTTGAAGCAGCACCTCATGGCGGCCGGGGTGAATGACCAACTCATCGGTCTTTAAGGGTGCGGTTTGCGGCGGGAGCGGTTGGCTGCGGCGCCTCAGGGCGGCGCGCAGGCGGGCCACAAGCACCCTGGGGCTGAAAGGCTTGGTGACATAATCGTCGGCCCCCAACTCCAGGCCGGTGACGATATCGGTCTCTTCCCCTTTGGCGGTAAGCATGATAATTGGCAGGTCCCGGGCTTGGGGATCGCCCTTGATCCGGCGGCAGACCTCCAATCCATCTATACCGGGAAGCATGAGATCCAACAAGATAAGATCGGGCCGGCGGCGTCGGACGGCCTGCAAGGCTTCTTCTCCCGTAGCGGCGCCAAAAATCTGATAGCCCTCTTTTTCCAAATTATATTTGAGCAGTTCCCGGATATCCTCCTCATCCTCCACTACCAGAATAGTTTCTTTGGCCATAAGTTTTACCGCCCTGTCAACAATCTCTGGATACCCTGGTCCCTCTTTTAACCGATTTCACCAAGCTTTACAAGTTGGTGCAATCCAAACCCCAAAAGGGAATTTTTGTAGCTCCCCTTGACAAAGATAAACATGTGTTACATATTTAACTCATGTCACAGTTAATCTGCAAATGGCTCCTCTTCTTCTATACAGTCCCGGCCAAGCCGGGGAATCTGCGAATGAAGGTGTGGCGAAGGCTTATCAAGATGGGGGCGACCTCCCTCAAGGGGTCGGTCTATATCCTGCCTTATTCCGAGGACCATCTGGAAGCCCTACACTGGCTCACGGGAGAAGTCGCCAGTCTGGGAGGGGAAGCCGCCTTCGCCAAGGTGGAGCGGATTGAAACCACGGGAGATGAGGAGGTCGTGTCTCTGTTCCAGACGCAGCGAGCCAATGACTACGCCCCCATCGCCGCAGCCCTGGAGGCTCTGGAGGTCCATCTGAGTTCCCTGGAGCAACAGCAAGACCCCAAAGGACTGGAGCGGGTCAAGGGAACCTTCCAGAAGCTGCTCAAAGACTACCGCGCCGTTCAGGGCATTGATTTTTTCCATTGTCCCCAAGGGTCTGACCTTCAGGAACGGCTGGAACGATTTGAAGGAAGATTCACGCAGCTCACCGCTCACCCTCAGGCGGAAAGGCCGAAATCGGCAGGTCCCCGGAGCAAGGAAGACTACCAGGGCAGGGTATGGGTAACCCGCCGGAACCCCTTTGTGGACCGCATGGCCTCGGCCTGGCTTATCCGCCGGTTCATTGACCCCCAGGCCCGGTTTGAGTTCCTGGAGACCGATCGGATGGTTGCCGGGGTTCAAAACGGGGTGTCGTTTGACGTGCCCGAGGGTGATTTTACCCATGAACAGGATCGCTGCACCTTCGAGGTGTTGCTGGAGGCCTTCGGCCTGCGGGGGAAGGTCCTCCGGAAACTGGCCGAAGTGGTCCACGATTTGGACCTCAAAGACGGCAAGTTTGCCAATCCCCTGGCCGGCGGCGTGGAAACCATCTTGCTGGGCATTCGCAGGACCGCAAAAGACGATTGCGAGGCCCTGGAGGAAGGCATCAAGACGTTTGAACGGCTCCATGCAGCCTTATCTAAATGAATGATTGAAGGAGAAAAGCAATGAAAGATGTCTCCATTATGGTGGCGCAGCTCATGGCCGCCTCAGCCCGGACGGCCCCCAAGGCCGGGGGCAAGGATTTCCTGGAAATCGTGGTGGTCGAGGATGATGCGGATCTACAGAAAATCGCCCAGGCCATGAAAGATTATGCTCCCCGGAGCACCAACGAAGCGTATTGGCTCAGGGACGCAACCAACATCGAGAACTCCCAGGCCCTGGTGCTCATCGGCTTGGCCAAACCGAATCTGGCGGGCTACGACTGCGGCGGCTGCGGCTTTCCCACCTGCAAGGAGTTTGAGCAAAACCGGCGGATGCAGGAAAAAGAGATGGGCTATACCGGCCCCCACTGCATCATGCGGATGATGGACATCGGGGTGGCCCTGTCCTCTGCGGCCAAGACCGCCTCGCTGCTTAACGTCGACAACCGGGTTCAGCAGCGGGTGGCCGCCGCGGCCCGGGCCCTCGGTTATATCCAGGCGGAAGTGGCCATGGGCATCCCGGTGAACATCAGCGGCAAGAGCATCTACTACGATAGGCCCACTCCGGCCAAGCATTAAGATGATTCGGGAACTGCCATGGCTCTGCTGAATCAGTATAATTCATTGTGCGCCGTGGGTTTCCTGGCCCGGTTTTCCTACGCCCTGGCCCGGACCCCGGTGCTCCCCTTGTTCGCCCTTTATCTGGGAGCCGGCCCCGAGGCCATCGGCCTGGTGGTGGGCATCTCCACCGTTACCGGCATCTTTTTCAAGCTGCCCGCGGGCGCGGTCTCCGACCTCATTGGCCGCAAGAAGACTCTGCTGGCGGGCCTGGTGGTCTTCGCGGTCATACCCTTTACCTACCTTCTGGTGAGCAACTATCAGCTTCTCATCCTGATCCGGTTCCTGCACGGCTTCGCCACCGCCATCTATGGGCCGGTGGCCATGGCGGTGGTGATGGACGCCGCCGGGGGCAGAAAAGGGGAGATGCTCTCCTGGTTTTCCTCGATTACCATCATCGGCAACCTCGTAGGGGCCCCAGTGGGCGGGTTTATCCTCTATCGCCTGGCCACCGGCGCCCCGGCGCTCTTTGGTTTCCAGGTGATTTACCTGGTAAGCGGGGTGGCCGGTTTTCTCGCCCTGGCACTCGCACTGATGGTCTTGCGGGGCAAAGAGACCGTGGAACGGAGCCAGGGACTGCAGGAAGCCCTGCGCCGTTTCTCCGCCGGGATCAAGGAAGTGATCAGCGACCGGCGGGTGGTGGTCACCTCCTCCATGGAGGGCCTGCAAAACCTGACGGTGGGCGCCCTGGAGGCCTTCCTGCCCATCTATGCCGTGACGGTGGTGGGATTGAACGAGTTCCAGGCGGGCCTCCTCTGGGGGGTCCAGGTCCTGGTGACCATTCTCTCCAAGCCCATTATGGGCCGGATTTCCGACCGCTACGGACGCCGACCCCTGATCAATGGGGGCATGGTCCTGTGCGCCCTATCTTTCGGGGCCATTCCCTTGCTGCACAACTTTTATCCGCTCCTGATCACTGCCACATTCTTCGGGCTGGGCGAGGCCCTGGTGACTTCGTCGTCCGCAGCGCTGGTAGCGGATATCTGTCGGCAGCGGCACTTCGGCACCGCCATGGGCACCTTCGGCACCATCTTCGACGTGGGGCACGCTGCGGGGCCCATCGTCGCCGGGCTGCTTCTGGCCCGGATGGATTACCTCCCGGCCTTTTGGATCATGGGAGCCGTCTTGTTAGCGTCTATCCCGGTTTTTCTGCTGATGGTGACCCATGAGGGCCGTGTTGAGCCGGCGGAAACGCCGAAGATTGTTTGAGGACCGTAGCGGGAAAGCGAAGCGCATCCCGCCTTCTTTCCTCTTATCTTTTATCCCCCAACGGGGAGAGGGCTAGGCTGATGGGGGAGGAAAAAAACTTTTGGCAGCGAGTATTAAGAGAAGTTCATGGTGGTGACATTTGAATTCTTGGGTTTGGTGATTAGTTTATGTTTTAAGTTTCAACAGGAACTCTATGGGGCAGGGCAGCCTGTCTCCCGCCTATCAATTCAAGCCAGGAGGTGGTTTTATGCCTATAGTAAACATTAAACTGATTGAGGGCGTCTATTCCCAAGAGCAGAAGCAGGAGATGATCAGGCGCATGACCGATGTCATGGTCGATCTCGAAGGCGAGCACATGCGCCCGGTAACCGTGGTGGTTATCGAGGAAGTGAAAAGCGGCGACTGGGGCGTCGGTGGCAAGGCCTTTTCTTGCGCTGACGTTAAAGCGCTGGCAAAGGGGAAGTAGAAAATATTGCCTGGTCTCCGCTACCTGCTCCAAGTCTTGAGGAGACTCTGGATTCTGGAAGCGTAGACCTGCCGGAAGGGGCCTGGTCCACCTGGGTCCCCGGCTCGGCCTGCCGCAATGAATCTCGTTTCAGGTCGGAGGATATGAACCCTCGACTCGGACGCGGTCCGGTCGAATTTCACAATTTGCCACCGGTCCAGTCCTGCCGCATGGATTGCATAAATCCGGCGATAAGGTCATAATTCCGTCAGGAGATTATGACGCATGCCGGAAATCCTCAACCTCACCGACACCTTGAAAGGCTACACCTATGACCAGGACAAGCTCCTGACCCCGGAGGAGACCATCCGCCGGGTGCGGGAGCGCCTGGGGGCATTGGACCTCAAACTCCTCCAGGACACCAGGCGCATCGACACCGGCCGCCTGGACATCCCCGTGTACCTCAGCCTCCTGGGGGTGGACGCCCGCCGGGTCGTGCCCACCCACAAGCAAATGGGCAAAGGGGCCACCCCGGTCCAGGCCGAGGCCTCCGCCCTCATGGAGTTGGTGGAGCGTTTCAGCTTTTTCTCCTTTATGGAAGAGGGCCCGCTGGACTTCGGCTGTCCCCGGGATCTGGCCGGCCAGGCCCTGCCCTTTTCGGTGCTGGCCCGCTCCCTGTTCGACGACTCGCCCGCTGCCGCAGCCGCAGCCCGGCTCTATGAGGACTGGCCGCTCTATTTCGTGCCCGCCACCAACCTCACCCGGGGCCAGGCGGTCTATCTGCCCATCCACTGGTTCTACCTCATCGAGGAATATAACGGCCCGGCCGCGGGCAACTGCCTGGAAGAGGCGGTGCTTCAGGCCCTGGCCGAAGTGGTGGAGCGCCACGTGGGCTCGGTCATCAGCTATGAGCGCAGGCCCACCCCGGCCATCGACCCCGAGTCGGTCACCGACCCGGTGGCCCGGGAGCTGCTGGAAAAGTTTCGCCGGAACGGCATTGTTGTCCACCTGCGGGATTTCTCCCTGGACACCGGCATCCCCACGGTGGCGGCCCTGGCCTACGACCCCTCCACCTTTCCGGCCGACAGCGAGATCGTCTTCGCCGCCGGCACCACCACCGACCCCACCAAGTCCCTGATTCGGGCCTTGACCGAGGTGGCCCAGCTGGCCGGGGATTTCCACCGCCGCACCAGCTACCAGCCCACGCTCCCCAAGTATGAGACCCTGGAGGAGGCGGCCTATCTCATGACCCCCGGCCCCGTGGTTCCCCTGGACAGCCTCCCCAACCTCTCCCGGCCCAACCTCGCAGACGAGATTCGCCTCTGCCTGGAGGCCCTGTCCCGCCTGGGGCTGGAGGTTCTGGTGGTCAACATCACCCACCCGGAACTTAATCTCCCGGCGGTTTACGTGCTGATCCCCGGCACCCATTTCCTGGACCGCACCCGCAACACCGACGTGATTTTCCACCTGGCCAAGACCGCGGCCCTGTACGCCCCGCCCCTTGAGGCCCTGGCGGCCCTGGCGGAACTCAACGCCGCCTTCCCGGCCCGCTTCGACGTCCACTTCTTCCTGGGCCTGGCCCTGGAAAACCAGGACCGGGCCGGTGAGGCCCTGGAGCATTTCCGCCAGGCCCTGGAACTCAACCCGCCGGCCCACGAACTGCCCAGCATCTACGTCCACCTGGGCACCTGCCAGAAAGACCTGGGTTACTTTCCAGAGGCCGCCGAGTCCTTCACCCGGGCCCTGGAATTGGACCCCAACCTCAAGGAGGCCCATCACTTCCTGGGCTTTTGCTGCTTCAAGCTGGAAGATTACCAACAGGCGGTGGCCTGCTTCGAGAAAGTCATCGAACTGGACCCGGGCTCGGCCATCGACTATGCCAACCTGGGGATCAATTTGCAGCGCCTGGGCCACCGCAAGGAGGCCGCGTTCGTGCTCAAACAGGCCCTGGAACTGGACCCAAGCCTGGACTTCGCCGCCCGGGCATTGGCGGAGTTGGCGGCCTAACCTCCTCCCTCTCCCTCCGCTCCGGGGCAGGCCTCGGCGCCGGCTTGCAAAGTTGCCGGGGCTGAGGTACATTAGCCTCAGATGAACCAAGATGAACGCATCGTCAATCCCCGGCTCCAGGCGGATGACCTGGGGTTGGAGGCAGGGCTGCGGCCCCGGAGTCTGGCCGAGTTCGTGGGTCAGGAGGAACTGCGGCGCAACCTCGAGATCGCCCTGGAGGCGGCCCGGGCCCGGGGCGAGGCGGTGGACCACATCCTGGTGCACGGCCCCCCGGGGCTGGGGAAAACTACCCTGGCTTTTATCATCGCCCACGAAATGGGCGGCGGCATTAAGTCCACCTCGGGGCCGGTGGTGGAGCGGGCCGGAGACCTGGCGGCTCTGCTCACCAACCTGGCCCCCAAAGACGTCCTGTTCATCGACGAAGTCCATCGCCTGCCCACGGTCGTGGAAGAAATTCTCTATCCGGCCATGGAGGACTTTAACCTGGACCTCATCATCGGCCAGGGGCCGGGGGCCCGCTCCCTGAAGCTGGATCTGCCAAAATTCACCCTGGTGGGGGCCACCACCCGGGCCGGTCTCCTCACTCCGGCCCTCCGGGACCGCTTCGGCCTGATGCTGAGAGTGGATTTTTACCGAGTGGAAGAACTGGCCCAGATCACCCGGAGGGCCGCCCAGGTGCTGGGGGTCGAGATCGATGCCGACGGGACCTGGGAAATCTCCCGGCGTTCCCGGGGCACGCCGCGTATCGCCAACCGGCTCTTAAAACGCGTCCGGGACTACGCCCAGGTCCGGGGCGACGGCCGCATCGACCGGGACTGCGCCGACGCCGCCCTCACCTTGCTGGACGTCGACCAGTTGGGCTTCGACCGCATGGACCGCCAGATTCTGCTCACCATCCTGGAGAAATACGACGGCGGCCCGGTGGGTCTGGGCACCCTGGCCGCGGCCCTCTGTGAAGAAGAGGACACCCTGGAGGATGTTTACGAGCCCTACCTGATCCAGTGCGGCTTCTTGCAGCGCACCCCCCGGGGCCGCATGGCCACCAACCGGGCGGCGGAATATTTCGCCAAGTTTCCCCGCAAAAAGACGCACCCCGCTTTATTTTAGGGAGATCAGGCGGCCGGAGACGGCCGCATATAGCGGTTACTCAAGAATTCTTCCGATGGCTGGTTTTTAAATCCCCCTAAATCCCAGCACTGTCCGGTTTGGTTTTTGCAAAGGAGGATGAGCCTTACATGTCGCTCAGCAATTCACAAATTCGCTGACGCATATTTTA
>Ga0366818_10146_pt1 | contig 26051 bp, 23 predicted proteins | sample TotcelFGM3001N14_FD_207090 | JGI IMG/M metagenome (GOLD analysis project Ga0366818, IMG submission 207090) | Enriched cells from coal bed in the Powder River Basin, Montana, United States - Total cells FGM rep3 HSBNCT.FGM.300.1.N14 ...
CCTATGAGCGATAAAAACCTAACGCCCCTCCCGGCCGGAATCAACCGCTGGCGCTCTATCCTGATGATAGCCATAGTGGCCGCCGGGGCGATGGGTATATGGTGGGCGGTGGAACGGGCTGACCGCGAGATGCGTCAGGAACTGCTTACCCAGACGCGGCTGGTGGCGCAAGCGGTGAACCTCGAGCATGTCAAGGCGCTCACTGGCACGGCACACGACCTGCATTTGCCTCTCTACCAGCAGCTCAAGGCGCAGCTCTCCCGCGTTAAGCAAGCCAACGACAAATGCCGCTTCGTCTACCTCCTGGGCCGTAAGTCTGACGGCAAAATAGTCTTTTTAGTGGACAGCGAGCCTGTTGGCTCCAAGGACTACTCCCCACCCGGGCAGGTATTTGACGAGGCCACGGAGGAACTCCGGAACGTCTTCGACACGAAGATGGAATTTGTCGAAGGCCCGACCCCCGACCGCTGGGGCATATGGGTCTCGGGGCTGGTCCCGATTGCAGACCCGCAAAAAGGGGACCTGCTCGCGGTGTTGGGCATGGATATCGACGCCCACACCTGGAAATGGGACGTGGCGGCGCGGGCGGCTTTGCCGGTGGGGTTGATACTGGCGCTGCTCATCGGCATGGCCACCGTTTTTGCCGCTACCCGCCGCGTTGATGCCTCCCCCAAGCCGGTTCTGCGGCGTCTCCTCCCGCCCCTGGCGGTCCTGTTGATCCTGCTGATGGCTGGCGTTGGGGCGCTCTTCTGGCAACAGCAGCGGCAACGGCTGGCTGAGGACATCAAAAGACAAGTTTCTGAGGTTTCCGGTTATCTGTCCATGGTTCTGGACCAGCAGGCTTCCGGCCTGGCTGCTGTCCTGCAACTCATCGCCTCCGACACCGGTATCCCTCAGGCCCTGCGCAACCGCGACGCCGACCGCCTGCTGGCCATTTGGCGGCCTCTGTTCGAGAAGCTGCACCGACAGATGAACCTCACACACTTCAATTTCCTCGACGCCAAACGTGTCTGCCTTCTCCGGGTCAACAAACCGGAGCAAAGCGGCGATCGGATCGAGAGCATCACAGCTTTAGAGGCTGAGCGAACCGGCAAGACCGCCCCTGGTATTGAGCTTGGACCACTGGGCACCTTCACCTTGCGGGTGGTGCAGCCGGTTTTCGCCGATGGATTGCTCGTCGGCTATGTGGAACTGGGCAAGGAGATCGAGGATGTACTCGCGCCGCTGCACAGGCTGGCCGAACTTCAACTCGTTGTGACCATTCACAAGGAGTATCTGAACCGAAAGAATTGGGAAGACGGCATGCGCCGGCTCAAGCGGGAAGCCAACTGGGATCGCCTGCCCCGAAGCGTGGTCATTTACGCCTCCCAGGATCGTCTGCCCGAAGCTCTGGTATCATTGGGGGATCAGGTTGGCCAACAGGCCCACGCCGAAACGGAGCGGGAGATCGTTTTCGAGGGGAAAGAATGGCGGGTCTCCGCATCGCCCTTGCAGGATGCCTCGGGCAAAGAAATCGGCGATCTTCTGGTTATGTGCGAGATCACCACCGTAAAAGCAGCCCACGCCAGGTTGCTGGGCCTGGCCGGGACCGCCGGCGGTCTGCTCCTGATGTTCTTGCTGAGTTTTGTCTGTGTTCTGCTCTACCGCACCGACCGAGGCATCCTGGCCCAAGAAGCGGAACTGCGCGAAAATGAAGAGAAATACCGAGGTTTGATAGAGACCACCAACACAGGCTATGTGATCGTTGATGCCGAAGGCAAAGTTCTTGATGCCAATTCGGAATATGCGCGATTAACTGGATATAATGACATAAAGGAAATATTAGGACGAAGCGTCATTGAATGGACGGCGGAAGATGATCAGAGAAAAAATGCCGCAGCCCTTGAGCAATGTCTAAAGACTGGCTTCGTCAAGCATCTTGAACTTGATTATGTTGGACGAGATGGGTGGTTCATGCCGGTAGAGATGAATGCCACTGCCATAAGCACCTCGGAGGGGGTAAAATTTTTAGGCCTGGTCAGGGATATCTCCGATCGCCGAAGGGTTGAAGACGAGAAGGCGAAACTGGAGGCTCAGTTGGTACAGGCCCAGAAGATGGAAGCCATCGGGACTCTGGCCGGTGGGATTGCCCACGACTTCAACAATATCCTTACCGCCATCATTGGCAACATTAGTCTGACGATGTTGGATTTTCAGATGAAAAAGCAAAGTCGAGAGAGATTGAACCAGGCGGAAAAGGCTTGTCAGCAAGCCCAGAAACTGTCCCAGCAATTGCTCACCTTTTCCAGGGGTGGGGCGCCGATTAAAGAAGTTGTTTCGGTTAAAAGACTCATCACCGAATCCGTCTCCTTCGCCAGCAGAGGTTCTCAAGTCAAATATGAACTGAGCTTACCGGCAGCATTATGGGCGGTGGAAGCAGATCCCGGGCAAATCAGCCAGGTTTCCCAGAATCTCGTCATCAATGCCATTCAAGCCATGCCCACCGGAGGAATGATTAAAATTCGCGGAGAGAATATGGAGGTGGGGGCGGGAAGTGATTTGCCCATCGATTTCGGCCGGTATATTAAGATCTCTATTAAAGATGAGGGGATCGGCATATCGGCGGAGCATCTCTCGAGAATCTTTGACCCTTATTTTACCACTAAACAGAAGGGCAGCGGCTTGGGTCTGGCCATTTCTTATTCAATTATCAAGAATCATCATGGTCATATTTCGGTTGAGTCCGAATTAGAAATAGGGACCACGTTTAATGTTTATCTTCCAGCCAGCGACCAGGAGGTTATTCAACCACCCAAAGAAGATATGGAGCTCATCTCTGGGAAAGGCAAGATTTTGGTAATGGACGATGAGCCGATGGTACGAGAAGTTTTGGACAAAATGTTATCATATCTGGGCTATGAGGTGAAATTTGCCAAAGACGGCGCTGAAGCAATCAAATTTTTCAGCCAGTCTGAGAAATCGGGAGATAGTTTTGCTGCGGCAATCTTTGATCTAACTGTGCCCGGTGGCATGGGGGGCAAAGAGGCTATGGCGAGACTGCTCGAAATCGATCCCCGGGTAAAAGCCATAGTTTCCAGCGGTTATTCCGATGATCCGATCATGGCCGACTTTCGAAAATATGGGTTCAAAGGCGTTATCGCTAAGCCCTATCGAATTATAGAACTTTCTAAGATATTACAAGAGGTGGTTACAGGGGAGCCATAATCACTTTTTTCATGGCCGGCAGAAAATGCCGTCCCTCAACAAAAGTAAAGATATATGCTTATCTATCCGGAATTCAGCCAAAGATGAATTATAATCGATATGACGTTAATATCATTTCATCAATCCCCTCTCCCCTGGTGGGAGAGGGTTAGGGTGAGGGGGAATAATTCTTGGGAATTCAGCCATGCTGGGCTTTTTTTGACTGTTTCGCCGGCATCAGCGGCGATATGACCCTGGGGGCCTTGATTGATCTGGGGCTGCCGGTGGAGGAGCTGCAGGGGCTGCTGCCGATCCTGGGGCTGGCCGGGGTTTCCCTTACGGCCCGCCGGGTGACCAAGGAGCACCTCACCGGCATTAAGGTTTCGATCGAGGCCGAGGGGGGCCAGCCAGCCCGCACCTACCGGGAGATCTGCGCCTTGATCGAGGCGGCGCCTTTGGCCGAAGCGGTCAAGGCCCGGAGCCTTACCGCTTTCCGTCTCCTGGGGGAGGTTGAGGCCCGGATTCACGGCCAACCCCTGGAAACGGTCCACTTCCACGAGTTAGGGGCCCTGGACACCATCGTGGATGTGGTGGGAGTGGCCCACGGCTTGGAGTTACTGGGGGTTTCCCGGGTCTTTTGCAGCCCTTTGCCCATGGGGTGGGGCATGATCGCCGCCGGCCACGGGCGGCTGCCCAACCCGGCTCCCGCCACCCTGGCGCTCTTACAAGACCTGCCGGTTTACGGCACCGACCTGCCGGGAGAGTTGGTCACGCCCACCGGCGCGGTGATCCTGAAGGCCTGGGAGGCGCAGTGCGAACCCTGCCCCGCCATGACGCTGGCGGCGGTGGGCTACGGCGCCGGCTCACGAGACCTGCCGGGCCACCCCAATCTCCTGCGCCTCTACCTGGGGACGCCCCTGGCTCCCGCCCCGGGCCTCCGGGAACGAGTTTTGGTCCTGGAAACCCACCTGGACGACATGAACCCGGAGTGGTACGAGCCTCTGATGGCCGGCCTCTTGGCCGCCGGGGCCCTGGACGTGGCCCTGGCCCCCATCCAGATGAAAAAGGGCCGCCCGGCAGTGGCCCTCACCGTTATCGCCCCGCTGGCGGCCAAGGAAGGACTCCTGGCCCGGTTGTTCGCCGACTCCACCACCTTAGGGGTCCGGTGCCTGGAAGTGGAGCGGGTCACGGCCCGGCGCTGGCCGGAGACCATCGAAACCGCGTACGGCCCGCTGCAGGTGAAGGTGATGGAGTACGGCGGCCGCCGCCGGGTGCTGCCGGAGTACGAGGCCTGCCGCCGCATGGCCGAGGCCCAGGGCCTGCCCCTCATCGAGGTCTACCGGCTGGTTCCCCGGGAGTAACCGGCGAAATAACCTCAGGCGAGATTGGTACTAGAGTTCGTCATGGAATCTCGTCCAGTTGGAAATACCTTGCTCTTTCTCCATCTTTCACCCTGACATCCCTAAGATGATGACCTGCTGCCGAGACGCTGCCTTGAGAGCAGTTTGTAATCATTGGAGAATTTTAGTAAACTTCAGGCACTCGCGAAAAATATTGACTTGAGAAGGGTTGATTTTTCATCAGCTGTAATGAGGGATGGAGTTTTTCCGGAGGGCCTGAGATGACTGACGCGCCTGATGCCCTGCTCATCGCCAGAGGGGAGCATGATATCAAGGTTCTCCCCAGGATGGCCAATCGGCATGGACTTATTGCCGGAGCCACCGGGACGGGGAAAACCGTGACGCTGAGAGTTCTGGCGGAGAACTTCAGCCGGCTGGGAATCCCGGTCTTCATGGCGGATGTTAAGGGGGATCTTTCCGGGCTGTGCCAACCGGGCGGCGACCACCCCAAGGTGGCCGAACGGGTCAAAACCCTGGGGCTTGGTGACTTCAAGTATCAGGGCTACCCGGTGGCCTTTTGGGATGTGGAAGGCGTACAAGGCCACCCGGTGCGCACCACTATCTCTGAAATGGGTCCCCTCCTGTTGGCCCGTTTGCTCAATCTCAATGACACCCAGAGCGGCGTTCTCACCCTGATTTTTAAAATTGCCGACGATAACGGTCTCCTGCTTCTGGACCTGAAGGATCTCAGGGCCATGGCCCAGTATGTGGGGGATAACGCCGACCAGTTCAGGACGCAATATGGGAATATCGCCGCCGCGAGCATCGGCGCCATCCAGCGCAATCTTCTGGGTTTAGAGCACCAGGGGGCCGACCGCCTCTTTGGCGAACCGGCATTGAACCTCGACGATTTCCTCCAAACATCTGCGACCGGGGAAGGGGTCATCAACATCCTGGTGGCCGACAAGCTGATGAATGCCCCCAAGCTTTATGCCACCCTGCTCCTCTGGCTGTTGGCGGAGCTCTTCGAGAAGCTCCCGGAGGTGGGGGACCCCCCCCAAGCCCACCTGCATTTTTTTCTTCGACGAAGCTCACCTGCTGTTTGACGATGCGCCCAAAGTCCTGTTGGAGAAGATTGAACAGGTGGTCCGCCTGGTGCGCTCCAAAGGGGTTGGCGTCTACTTCGTGACCCAAAACCCGTTGGATCTGCCGGATACGGTGCTGGGGCAGCTGGGGAACCGGGTCCAGCATGCCCTGCGGGCCTTCACCCCCAGGGATCAGAGGGCGGTGAAAGCCGCTGCCGAGACCTTCCGGACCAATCCCCGGTTGGATGTGGTGTCGGCCATTACCGAGTTGAAGGTGGGGGAGGCCCTGGTGTCGGTTCTGGACGAAAAAGGTGCTCCCACAAAGGTGGAGCGGGCCTGGATACTGCCGCCCCACAGTCGTCTCACCCCCCTGGCGCCCGCGGAGCGGGACCAGGTTATCCGGGGTTCGGTGCTGTTCAAGCACTATGAGCGGGTCATGGACCGGGAGTCGGCCTATGAAATTCTCAAGGCGAAAGCGGAGTCGGTGAAGGCCCAGGATGACCGGGCGGCCCCAAAAGGCCAGCCCCCATCGACTTTGGACCAGGCGGGCAATCTTTTCGGGGCTATGGCCAAGAGCGCCGCTCACGCTATCGGGGCCCAAATCGGCCGTCAGATCATGCGGGGCGTCCTGGGGTCCATTTTTGGCAGCCGGAAAGTTAAGTAGGAGTTGACGGTTGCCGGTGCCGGCAGGGGCGGTGTTCCGACACCGAAAGAGCCTGGGGGATAGGCGCGACGCTTTGCCAGCACCGGGTATGGTTGAGAAATTTCCCTTGACCGCTTCCGGTAAAATCACCTATCCATTATCAAGTCCGCCATTACCCACCTCAAAAGGGCGTTCTCCTGTTCCCGAACCTTCATCTTAACTTCCTGCGACCAAATTGTCTTGCGGGAGGCATAATCACGAAAAAAAAAGAAGGCAGACAAACCTCACGGCTGCCTGCCTGTTTCGGCCGAAGTCCGATACACTTATAGTCGCTGCCAAAAGTTTTTTCCCCCCTAACCCCCCCGCTGGGGGAGAGGGGATAAAAGGAAAAAACTTTTGGCCAGCGCGATTCCTGGTTGCCAGCCGGTGTTTCCGGCTTACTTCTTTTTCTTGGTCTCTTTGGCTTTGGCCGCTTCCTTGACGTCCACCTTGGTAGCCGCCATACGGTACTCGATGGTCACCTTGGAGCCCACTTTGAGGTCTCCCGTCACCTTGGTGTCGGGGCCGAGGGCGATCTCCCAGCGGTCCTTGCCCTTCTGCACTGCCACCATGTCGCTGGTGACCTCCAGGACCGGGCCGGTCACCTGGTAGGTCTTGACTGGGCCGGCGAAGGCGACGCAGGAAAACAACCCGATGATTGCCACCACTGCCAGAATGCGTTTCATGGTAAGCCTCCTTTTGTTGGCGTCAAGGTTGTCCGGCCAGGCTGGGTAAAGGCCGGTCCTTTCGCAATGGTCAGTCCACCGTGATATTTTCTTTGATCTTTTCAAAGATGCCTTCTTTGATGCCCTTGACCTTCATGACGTCTTCAATTTTTTTGTAAGGCCGGCCTTCAATGATGGCCTGGGACCTCACGGTTCCGATGTCGAAGAGTTTGTCCAGTTCCTCCGCGCTGGCCGTGTTGAGGTTCACCTTTTCGCCGGGGGCCAGTTTAGAAGGGGTTGCCTTGCCTTTTTCAGCCGCCGCCGGTTTGGCCGGCGAAGCCGGTTCCTTGGTCGCGGCCGGCTTTTCGGCGGCGGGCGCCGGCGCGGGCGCCGGGGTTACCACAGTGGCCTTGGCCTTAGGCGGGGCTGCCTTCTCCGGGCCCACGGTGACCTTGTCCTTCAGAGCCGCCACTTTGGCTTTGGTCAGCCCCTTTATTTGGCTCAAATCGTCCACGCTTTTAAAGGGTCGGGCGGCGATGATTTTCTTGGCCGTAGTCGGCCCGACGCCCGGCAGGGCCTCTAAAGCTTTCTGATCAGCGGTGTTCAGGTCGACAGGGGCTCCGGGCACAGGTTCGGCAGCTTCGCCTTGCTTTCTGGTCTCCTTAGCGGCTGCAGGAGCTGCTGGGGCTGGGGCCTCCCCGACAGTGACGGAGGATTTTAAGGATTTGATCTTTTTAGCGGATAGGCCGGCTTTACTGAGCTCATCCAGGGACTTGTAGGGCCGGTTGGCGATAATTTTCTTGGCCGTAGCCGCCCCGACGCCCGGCAGGGCTTCCAAAGTTTTCTGGTCTGCGGTGTTCAGGTTAACAGGCGCTCCAGGTTCTGCAGCCTTTTGCTCTTTGGCCTGGGTGGTCGGTGCAGCTTCGCCTTTCTTCTTGGTCTCCTTGGCGGCGGCAGGAGCAGCTGGGGCTGGGGCTCCCCCGACATTGAGGGTGGATTTAGCGGATTCGATCTTTTTAGCGGACAGACCGGCCTTACTCAGCTCATCCAGGGACTTGTAGGGCCGGTTGGCGATGATTTTTTTGGCTGTGGCCGGTCCGACACCCTTAACGGCTTCAAGTTCCGCCTGACTTGCGGTATTGATGTCCACCAGGCTCTTTTTCGCTGCCGCAAGAGAGGTTCCCTGGCTAAAGATCAGAGCCAAGGCCACCACGGCCAACACCAGCCCAGTCCGCCATTTCGTCCGAAAAAATTTATCAATGCCTACATTCATGGACGCCTCCTTTTCTTTATTACCCGAGATTATGCAGCAATTATAATCAGTTTACCTTATGCCGCCGATAGCTGCGAGGTGCAGTTGGGGCAGCGGCTGGCCTGGATGGGGATGGAGGTGAAACAGAAGGGACAATCCTTGGTGGTGGGCTCTGCCGGGGGAGCCTCCTCTTCCCGCTTCATGCGGTTAATGCCCTTGATCACCAGGAACACGGCAAAGGCAATGATGATAAAGCTGATGATGGTGTTGATGAAGACCCCCAAGTTGAGGGTCACGGCCCCGGCGGCTTTGGCCAGGGGCAGGGAGGCATAGGGTCCGGCGGCTTTGCTGCCTTCTTTTAGGGTTATGAAAAGATTGGAAAAATCTACGTTGCCCAGAAGCAGGCCGATGGGCGGCATGAGGACGTCATCCACGAAGGACTTGACAATTGTCCCGAAGGCGGCGCCGATGACGATGCCGATCGCCATATCGACCACGCTGCCCCGCATGGCAAATTCTTTGAAATCTTTCAACATGGCTATTACCCTCGCCTTTTAAGGATAGTGCTTAATTCAAGGCCTCTTACCTCTGAGAGAATATGCCCCGCAGGAGTACCTGGCCCTTATCGAGGAGGCCCCCCTCGGGAATTTTCCCCTCGGGAGTGACCTTATTGATTAAGCTGGGCAATAGTTCTGCCAACTGCGCCTTGGCTGCGTCGATGGAAACGCCGGATTTTTCCGCCAGTTGATGGATCACGTCGCCGCCCAGGACTTCCTGGATCTGTTCCGAGGTGATGACGGCGTTGTTCCCCGTGCCCACCCAGGACGAGATGATATCTCCCAGGCCATGCTGGTTGAAGGACTGCATGAGTCCACCCAGGCCCCCGGTCTCCTGGTTCGTCAACAGGCCCAACACTCCTTCCAATAGCCCTCCCTGGCCTTCCGACCCTTTGATGGCGCCGGTTACCTTTCCCACCAGATCGTCAAAAAAACCCATCTTGTTCCCTCCTCTAAATCTCCATCGTCCACGGCAACCGCGCGATGGTAATGAGGGCAGGTCACCTGCAGGACCACCAGGCATCCATAACAGACTTTCTCCGGGATGATTCGGCTTTAGTGGTTGCCTCTTGCCGGGATTGATTTTGGTGACCGTTTGGCCCCGGGGAAATCTCCCCAGGTCTTACTTCTTAACGCCAATTCTCTCCTTACGGCAGGATAACAAAAATGTTCCTGAAAATATACTACTTCCATCAATTATGGTATTAAGTTCGAAACGTTTGTATCATCCCTCTTTCGAGCCGCCGAGCCATCGGTAAGTGAACCCCGCCAGCAACGCTCCCGCGATGGGAGCAATCCGGAAAAATTAGATTTGCGCCGGAGGTTACTTTGCTGGATAGAAAGATTCCGCGTCTCTTGCGAGGCTTAGACAATTAACTTCGGGTCAGCGAAAAATCCGGATATGATCGGCATAGCAAAATTGACTTTATTGGGGATTTCCGGAATTGTTTTTTATCCGATGATATTATACCTAAGATGGAGAGGTTGTCTGGTCGAACACCAGAAAAGCTAAGAGCTTATGCTCAACCCCGCTCGCATACGCCCCTTGAATCAGGTCCGTCCCGGCCCGGGACCGGTGATCTACTGGATGAGCCGGGACCAGCGGGTCCGGGACAACTGGGCCTTGCTCTACGCCCAGGAACTGGCCCTCAGTCTAAGGCAGCCCCTGGGAGTGGTGTTCTGCCTGGCCCCGGCGTTTCTCGGGGCCACCTGGCGCCAGTATGGCTTTATGCTCAAGGGGTTGCAAGAGGTGGCCGGGGACCTGGCCGCTCTGAACCTGCCGTTTCTCCTCCTCACGGGGGAGCCGGCCCAGGAACTGCCCGCCTTCGTGTCGCACTACCGGATCGGGGCCGTGGTGAGCGATTTTTCGCCGCTGCGCCTGGTGCGGGGGTGGAAAACCGCGGTGGCCGAGGGGATCGGGGTTTCCCTGTTGGAAGTGGATGCCCATAACGTGGTGCCCTGCTGGGTGGCTTCCCCCAAGGCGGAATACGGCGCCTATACCTTGAGGCCCAAGCTGAAAAGGCTCTTGCCGACGTTTCTGGAAGCTTTTCCGCCGCTTGCCCGGCACCCGGTGGGGTGGACGGGCGAACGGCCGAAAATCCCCTGGAAGGATTTGCCCACCAGCCTGGCCATTGACACCACTGTGCCCGAAGTGACCTGGATCGCCCCCGGGGAGCACCAGGCCCGGGCGGCGCTGGATCATTTCCTGGACCAGAAGCTGCCGTTCTATGGGGAGCGGCGGAACGACCCCACGTTGGACGGCCAGTCGGACCTCTCCCCCTACCTCCATTTCGGGCACCTGGCCGCGGCCCGGGTGGCCCTGGAGGTGGAGAGCCGCCGCGGCCATGACTCTTCCCGGGAAGCCTTTCTGGAAGAACTCATTGTGCGCCGGGAGCTGGCGGATAATTTCTGTTTCTATCAGCCCAACTACGACACCTTTGCCGGTTTTCCGGCCTGGGCCCAGAAAACCCTAAACCAGCATCGGCGGGATCGACGGGAGAAGCTCTATACGGCGGCAGAGCTGGAGTCGGGCCGGACTCATGATGAGCTGTGGAATGCGGCCCAGCGGCAAATGGTGCAGCGGGGCAAGATGCACGGCTATATGCGCATGTACTGGGCCAAAAAAATCCTGGAGTGGACCGCCTCCCCGGAAGAGGCCCAGGCGGCGGCTATTTATCTCAATGACCGCTACGAGTTGGACGGCCGCGACCCCAATGGCTACGCCGGCATTGCCTGGAGCATCGGCGGGGTCCATGACCGGGCCTGGTTCGAACGGCCCGTGTTCGGGAAGATCAGGTATATGAGTTACAACGGCTGCCGTTCCAAGTTTAAGGTGGAGGCCTACATTAGCCAAAACCCGTGAAGAACCAAAGCGTTAGGAGCGCCGGAAGATGTTTGACAGGGAAGCATGAGCCTCTTTTCGACAAGGGAGAAGCGGATGAACGATACTCCGGAAACGCTGGCGGTTATCAGGAACCTGCTGGAATCGCAAAAGCTGGCGGTGCTGTCGACCCAGAACCATGGCCAGCCCTACTGCAATCTCATCGCCATTGCTGCCACCGATGACCTGAAGTATCTTCTCTTTGCCACCACCCGGGCGACGCGCAAATACGCCAACCTGATGGCCGATTCCCGGGTGGCGCTGTTGGTGGATAACCGGCAGAATGACGTGGCGGATTTTGCCGAGGCTGCGGCCCTGACCGCCCTGGGGAAAGCCTGGGAATTGCAGGGGGCGGAGCGTCAGCAGTTCTTAACGGTGTACCTGGGAAAGCACCCCTATCTGGAAGAATTCGTCACTGCGCCCACCTGCGCCCTGCTCCGGATCAAGGTGGATAAGTACATCGTGGTGACCCGGTTCCAGGAAGTCAGGGAAATCAAAATGTCTGCCTGAGCAGGAGACGGCCTGACACCGGCGCCCGTTTCCCGCCGGGGCGTGGGCCGGCTTGACAACGACTAGGATTGGTCTATGATTAACCACCCTTTGACAGCCATGAGAAGCCCTGAAAGTTGCGAAGGGGCGCCGGGGGGCGGTCTGTTTTTTAGATAGTGCCATTGCCAAAAGAGGCACCTTCAAAATTCATCTTAGGCTGGTGGCACAGGCTTTCCAGCCTGTGCAAAAGCGTGTTGAAGGCCGGTGCAGCATTAATAACTTTCAGTTTTCCAAAGATGCTCTTTATGAAAGAATATCAAGCTGATATCCTTCAGATTTAATCCTTTATCAGCACAGGCTGGAAGCCTGTGCCACCAGATTTCCTGGGGGTAGTTTGATGGAATCTCGGTGGAAAGACACTTTTGCAAGAGGCTCAAAAGTTTTTTCCGTTAAGGGAAGCCTTATAATCCCCCCTGCCCCCCTTTAAAAAAGGGGGGGAACTACAAGGAATTGCTGTTAAAGTCCCACTTTGAAAAAGGAGGATTTAGGGGGATTTAAGAACCTCCAAACGGAAGGAATTTATGGCAAGCCCTATAAGAGGCGATAAGAGGTGGTGCGCCCGGTGACGTCACCGGAGTCTAAGATTAAAGAAGAACTGCATAAGGAGGAGGGCATGGTGGCGAACTGGAGGCAGGCCAGGTCAAGGACGGCTATGGGCTTTATCCTGGCGGCGACCCTGTTTTATGGGTGCGCCGGAGGGCAGGTCCGTTCCGGGGGGCAACCCCTGCAAGCAGTGGTGATCGACGAATACATGCTGACCACGGCCGGATTTACGCCGTACAAGCCGAATATGGAAACCCCCAAGACCCAGGCGCTCCTGGACGCCCTGCCCAGTGGGCAGGTTACTACCTTCAAGGGCGACGGCAAGATTTATCACGCCTATCCGGATAAGGGGGCCAACATCCTGTACGTGGGGGACCAGGACGCCTACGACAAGTATGTCTCCATGGCCCAAGGCAAAAAGGTTTGTCAGCGGGTGGACGCCCCGGACTCGTCGGGATTTTGGGGTTGTTTCCAGGAGTTGCAACAGAAGGGCGCCAGATAGGCGGCGGTGCATCCGGCTAAAACTTGCAGATGCCGTGGATGGAGTCGCAGGTCTGGGCATAGAGCCGCTCGAGCCAGTCTCCCTGCCGGAGGTCAGGAGCCGCGGCTGCCGCCGGCGTGGCGGCCAGCCGGCGCAAGATGCGATGGGCCGTGGCAATATAGGTGGCATGGCTCCAGGTCAGGGGTGACACCGAGATGGACTCCCCGGTCAGCGGGTTGATCTGTTCCGGCAGCACTCCCGAAGGCAAGGCGTGGGCGGCCACCCAAGACAACAGGTCCATGGCCTGATTCAGTTCGTCGTCACTGCCGTTTTTCTCCACCAGATAGTCGGCCAGCCACAGGGTGCAGATGAACCAGGGGTTGCCGGGGACCTCCCGGCTGACCCGGTGATAGTCGTCGTTTTCATAGCGGGCCAGGCCGCCGATGGGGGTGTTGACCCATAATTTCTCCCGCAGGGCCGTCATGGTGGCGACCAGGCGGGGGTCATCGGCATGGTAGAGGCCGAAGGCGAATAGGCCCCACAGGCTGGCGTCCAAGGCGCCATCCACTTCCCAGGGACCGCCGTGATTGCGGTGGACCATGCGGCAGAACCGGTTAAGATCCGGGCGCCAGAGATGAGCGGAGGCGGCATCCCGAATCTCCGCCGCGACCTGTTGATAATAAGCCGCTCTTTCCTCCTCACCGAAGACCTTGCAGAACAGGGAGGCGGCGGTGAGGCCGCCGAACACCGTTCCCACCGTAAAGCTCAAGATGCCCCGGCGTTCTTCCCAGAGATCATAGGAGGGGGCCGGCAGGCCGGTCTCGGCATCCCGGTACTGACACATGAAATCGGCGGTTTTCTTCACCAGGGGCCTATACAAGGGCTTGATGAAGTCCAGGTCGCGGTAGAGGACGAAGTGCTGCCAGAGGGCCCAGACCACCAAGGCGGTGGAATCTTCCTGGATGGGCAATTGGGGCTGCCCCTCGTGGTACCAGGGGTGCCAGGAGGAGGCCAGGGTGCCGTCGGGATTGAACTTGTGCAACAGGCAGCCCTCCGGCTGCAGAAGCCCGGAGATGAACCGGAAGAAATTGCGGGCCGCGGTGGGGTGGCCGGCCTGGTCCAGGGCGTAGGCCACCAGGGCGCCGTCCCGGGGCCAGACGTAGGAGTAGGTGTCCCGGTTGAAATAGACCACGTCGGAGTCGTTGGCCGCCAGGATGCCGCCCTGCCAATCGATCTGGGTCCGGATGACCAGGAGACTGCGGCGGTACAACTCCGCCACCGGGTCGGGCAGCAACTCCAGCCCCGGGGACTCCTTCCGGAGCCAGAGCCGCCAGTAGTCGGCGGTGCGTTTGAGGTGGTTCTTGGGGTGCTTATGTTTCACTAGGCCATCCAGGCGCAGGACGTCTTCCCAGCTCTGGCCGGCGGCCAGCCAGTAGTAAGCCTGGCCCGATTCATAGGGAGGCAGGGTGAGGCTCAGGGCGATGACCGAATCCACCGATCCCTGGGCGATGGGGTTGCCGGAAAGCACCCCGTCCTCGGCGTCCTTGAAGGTACCTTCCCAGCCTTCGTAGCCCTTTTGCCCCACGGCAAACTGGCTCAGCCCTTCCCCCTCCAGGACCATGCCCCCGGCCAGGAAATAGCGGGCCCCCTTGTAGTGGACCACGGCGCCGGTCTTGGGGTCATAGCCGGCGGTATCCCCCAGTTCGTTGCCGGAGATGCCCAGGTCGAGGGAGAAAAACAGGCGAATTTCCCGGGGGGTCGGAGCGACGTTGGTCACCACGATTTCCCGGAGATAGAGGTCCTCGTGAAAATCCACCGCGTCGTGGCACTCCAGGGTCACCCCCAGACCGGGATGGGCGAGCTTCACCTCGGTTACCAGGGTGTCCGGCAGATAGCGGAGGTCCCGCTCCCAATCCGGCCCCACCCAGGAGAACTGCCCGTCCACCCATACCCCCAGGCGGCAAAACTTGCCGCCGACGTGGTTCTCCAGGCCCACATGGGGAAAATAAAGCTCCCGGATGCAGTAATTCTGGTCAAAGCAGATGAGCAACTTGCCGTTGCCTACGGGGATGTCTCGCGGCATGGGTTCTTTCCTCAGGCAGCAACCTGTTGGGGTTGAATAAATTATTATCGCATGGCGTTAACCATAGAGTATTTTACCGGAAACGGAGACATTAGTCGCTCTTTTTCAAGGAGATTAGAGCTTTTTCAACACCCCTTGCCAGAGAATAATGTCATTGCCGCATCTACCAGCCCGGGGCCATGGTTGAGGTCCGGTCCTCCGACCTTGCCATTCACCCCCGGTTTGGGTAGGATAGGCTCATGAGTAAAGCGTTCAGCTTTTTTCTGCGGCTGTTCCTCTGCTTTGTGGCGGCCAGGTTTCTGCTCCAGGCCATCGGGGTGGAGGGGCGGGATTATCTGGTGGGCTTGACGGTCCTGTTTCTGGTCAACGTGTACTGGTTCAGCTATCTGGTGTTCCGGGACCGGACGGCTCCCGCAGCCGAGGCCCAGCGCCACCCCTCCGGCAGCCCGACGGCCGGGGCGCCTGAGCCGGAGGAGCCCCCGGTCAAGCCGGCGCCGCCCGGGGGTGGCTCGCCAAAATAAAGCCGGCGGAGAAGCCTTGCTATCCCGAAAGGTTAAGAATAGAGAGGCGCCGGCGGCGATTTTTTCCTTGACACCGATTTTGTGAATGTTTTAACATTCACTAGCCATACAGGTCTATTCCGTCTCCTGGGTAAAACGAAACCTTCTGATGCAACTAGCCGCGCACTTAACAGAGAAAAAAGCCGCCATCCTGGGCCGTTGGCTCGCCATGATTTTCGAGAGCTATCCGCCGGAGACGGCAATTTTTTTACGCAAGGAAAAGAACCGCTTCGACAATCCGGCGGGATACCGGATCTCCGAGGGGCTGGAAGGGTTATACGGTGCCCTCCTCCAGGAAATGGAGCGAGATGAGGTCCTGGCCTGTCTCGATGAAATCATCCGCATCCGGGCGCTCCAAAATTTTACCCCCTCCCAGGCCCTGGCCTTCATCTTTTTGTTGAAAATCGTCATTCGCGAGGAACTGGCCGAGGAAATCCAGAAAGAGAATCTGGCGGCGGAGCTCCTGGATCTGGAGTCCAGAATCGACGGGCTGGCCCTGTTGGGATTCGATGTCTACACCAAGCGTCGGGAAAAGATTTACGAAATCAAGGCCGACGAGGCGAAGCGAAGGATCAGCGGGTTAATGCGCAAAACAGGCCTCACTCTTGAAGACAGCCTGTAGCAGGTGTTGGCAGCAAACGGTTAACTGAAACGAGGTGACAGTACATGGATTTTTTTAAGCGTCATTTCTTTGTGGCCTTGTCTGCGGTCCTGGGACTGATCATCATCGCCTTTGTGGGAGCCAGGGGCAATCTGCAGCTGGTGTTCGGGGTGGTGGTGCCCTATATGGCCGCGCTCATCTTCGTGGAAGGCCTGATCTACCAGGTCATCAAGTGGGCCCGGTCCCCGGTTCCCTTCCGGATTCCCACCACCGGCGGCCAGGGCCGGACCCTGCCCTGGATCAAGCGGGATTTGGGGGAGAAGCTGGACAACCCCTCCGACACCCCGCATCTGATCGGCCGCATGGCCCTGGAAGTGCTGGCCTTCCGCAGCCTGTTCCGGAACTTGCGGACCGAGTTGGTGAAGGACCCGGACAACCCCGAAGGCGCCCGGCTGATTCACTGGTCCTATAAGTGGCTGTGGCTGGGGGCCATCGCTTTCCACTACGCCTTTCTGGTGGTCATCCTGCGCCATCTCCGGTTTTTCACCGAACCCACCATGGGCTTCGTCCTGATGCTGGATAAAATGGACGGCTTCTTTCAGTTTTTCACCCCGGCGGTCTACCTGAGCGGCGTGGTGCTGGTGGCGGCGGTGGGCTATCTGCTCTTCCGGCGGATCACCAATCCGAGCCTGCGCTACATTTCCCTGGCGGCGGATTACTTCCCCCTGCTCCTGATCCTGGGCATCGGAATCACCGGGATTTTGATGCGGTATTTCTTCAAGACGGACATTGTGGCGGTGAAGGAACTGGCCATCGGCCTGGTGACCCTGCATCCCACGCTGCCGGCGAACCTCAGCCCCCTGTTTTTCGTCCATCTCTTTTTAGTCTGTGTACTGTTTGCTTACTTCCCCTTCAGCAAGCTGATGCACGCCCCCGGGGTGTTCATGAGCCCTTCCCGGAACATGGTTTCCAACAACCGTTGGGTGATGCACGTCAACCCCTGGAACTATCCCGTCAAGTTCCATTCGTATGCGGAATATGAAGATAAGTTTAGGGAACCCATGATCGAGGCTGGGATCCCGGTCGAAAAGGAGCAATGAGTTTATGGCCAAAACTCCGACACCAGCAGAGCTACTTCCTGGGTTAAGCTTTAAGCCGCCCGAGAAAGGCTGGATGGACGTCAAGCCGGACTTCCGGCCGGGCACCTATTGTAACCTCGCCGCCCCCAAGTGGATGGAATGGATCAACTACCCCTACCCGGAAGCCCGGTCGGTGGAAACTGATAATTGGGCGCTGCCCCAGGATTGGAAGGAAATCGTCCTGGAGGGGATGGAAGACCGGCTGAAGCGGTTCCGGTCCCTGAAGGTCTTTTTCGATATCTGCGTCCGTTGCGGGGCCTGCGCCGACAAGTGCCATTTTTTCCTGGGCACGGGCGACCCCAAGAACATGCCGGTCCTCCGGGCCGAACTCTTGCGGTCGGTTTACAAGCGCTACTTCAAGACTATCGGCCGCGCCCTGGGCGAAATCGCCGGCGCCCGGGACCTGACGGAAGACGTCATCAAGGAATGGTTCTTCTACCTGTACCAGTGCACCATCTGCCGGCGGTGTTCGCTGTTCTGCCCCTACGGCATCGACATGGCGGAGATGACGCTCCTGGGCCGAGAACTGCTGGCCTCTGTGGGCCTGAACATCGACTGGGCCCTGGCTTCGGTGGCCCAGTGCTACGACAAGGGCAGCCACATCGGGGCCCCTCCCCAGGCCTTCAAAGACATGATCGACTTCCTGGCCGAGGAAAATGAGCGCATCACCGGTATCACCACCACCCCATCTTATAACCGCAAGGGCGCCGAGGTCCTCTTCGTCACTCCCTCCGGAGACTACTTCGCTGACCCCGGCACCTTCACCCTAATGGGGTATCTGCTGCTGTTCGAACACATCGGCCTGGACTACACATTCAGCACTTACGCCGCGGAGGGCGGCAACTTCGGCTGGTTCATCTCCCACGAGATGGGCAAAAGGCTCAACGCCAAGATCTATGCCGAAGCCAAGCGCCTGGGGGTAAAGTGGATCCTGGGCGGCGAGTGCGGCCACATGTGGCGGGTGTGCAACCAGTACATGAGCACCTGGAATGGCCCGGCGGACTTCCTGGAGGTGCCGGTATCCCCCATCACCGGCACCAGATTTGAAAACGCCCAGGTCCACAAAATGGTGCACATCTCCGAATTCACCGCGGACCTGATCTATAACAATAAGCTGAACCTGGATCCCCAGAGAAATGCCCATGTCAAGCTGACCTTCCATGACTCCTGCAACACCGCCCGGGGCATGGGGATCTTGGAAGAGCCGCGCTACATCATCAACAACGTGCTGCCCGAGGGCAACTTCGTGGAGATGCCCCCCAACACCATCCGGGAAAAGGCCTTCTGCTGCGGCAGTTCCAGCGGCATCAACGCCAACGAGAATATGGAACTCCGTATGCAGGGCGGCTTCCCCCGGGCCAACGCAGTGCGGTTTGTCCACGAAAAGTATGGGGTGAACCACCTGGGCTGCATCTGCGCCCTGGACCGTGCCACCCTGCCCACCCTGTTGCAGTACTGGGTGCCGGAGGTGGAGATCACCGGCATCAGTGAGCTGGTGGGTAATGCCCTGATATTCCCGGACGAGATGGAGCGCACCACCGATTTGCGCGACCGTGATCTGGTAGGCTTCGGCGAGGCGGAGGAAGCCGGGGAGGAAGAGGAATAACATGGCCGACTACAAGAACGAATTCGGGTTATTTGCCGAGCGCCCTAAGGTCGAAAAGAAGATCTTCGACCGCAATAAGGTCATCGCCGGCTTGGTGATCTTCCTGGTGATCATCACCATCCCGCTGTGGCAAAACCTGGGGAAAACCGTGGCGGCGCCGACGCCGAGTCTCGACACGCCGGTCATCAAGAAACTGGCCGAGAAGGACAAAAAGTGCGTGATGCCCAAGGAGTGGATGCGGGCCAACCACATGCAGATGCTGGTGGATTGGCGGGACAACGTGGTCCGCACCAAGGAGCAGCAAGTCACCACCAGCCGGGGCCGCGATTTTGTATCTCCCGACGGGAAACAATACCTTGCCAGTCTGACCAACACCTGCATGGAGTGTCACTCCAACAAGGCTGAATTCTGCGACCAATGTCACAACTATGTGGCGGCGGCGCCTAACTGTTGGGGATGTCACTTGGAAACAGGCAAGAAGCTGGCGGAGGCGAAGTGATGGGTATCGATAGACGCGAATTCATCAGGATAGCCGGACTCTCCACCCTCCTGGGGCTGGGAGGTAAAGGGGCTTTTGAATTATTGGCGCCCGGCCGGGTAGAGGCCGAAATCATCCCGTCTCCGGGTTCGAAGCAGGCCAAACGCTGGGCCATGGTGATCAACCAGAAGAAAATGGATGATAACACCGCCCAGCAGTGCGCCGCCGCCTGCCACCGGGTGCATAATGTCCCGGATTTCATCAATCCCCCGGATGACAAGCTGAAACTCAACCCGGCGGTGGCCCGGCGCTATGAAATCAAGTGGCTCTGGACCGAGCATTTCCACAACGCCTTTCCCGGAGAGGCGCCGCCGCACATGGCGGAAAAAGTGGAGCACATGCCCTTTCTGGTGCTGTGCAACCATTGCGCCAATCCCCCCTGCGTCCGGGTGTGTCCCACCAAGGCCACCTTCCAGCGGGAGGACGGCATCGTCATGATGGACATGCACCGCTGCATCGGCTGCCGCTTTTGCATGGCCGGCTGCCCCTTCGGCGCTCGGAGTTTCAACTGGAGAGACCCCCGTCCGTTCGTCAAAGAACAGTATCCCGGCTATCCCACCCGGGAGATCGGGGTGGTGGAAAAGTGCACCTTCTGCGCCGAACGGCTGGCCCAGGGGCTGCAACCGGCCTGCGTCGAAGCCTCCCGGGGGGCCATGGTCTTCGGCGACCTGGAGGATGAAAAGTCCGATGTGCGGGAGTACCTCCGGAAGTACTTCACCATCCGGCGGAAAGCCCATCTCGGTACGAACCCGCAAGTTTACTATATCGTGTGAGGTAGGTCATGCTCGAAAAGGCGCTGGTCGGTACGAAACGGTACTATGGATTGCTGGCAATCCTGGCGGGACTCTTTGCGTTGGGGTTTCTCTTCTATTTAAAGCAGTTAAATGTCGGTCTGAGTATCACCGGCATGGGCCGGGACGTCTCCTGGGGGTTCTACATCTCCCAGTTCACCTACCTGGTTGGGGTGGCGGCCTCGGCGGTGATGGTGGTCCTGCCCTATTACCTCCACAACTACAAGGCCTTCGGGCGGGTGACCATCCTGGGCGAATTCCTGGCGGTGGCCGCGGTGTCCATGTGCGTTACCTTCGTGCTGGTGGACATGGGCCGTCCTGACCGGGTCTTCAACGTCTTTAAGTATCCTACCCCCGGCTCGGTGATGTTCTGGGATATTATCGTCCTGAACGGTTATCTGATCCTGAATATCCTCATCGGCTGGAACGTGCTGGAATGCGAGCGTCATTCCATTGCGCCGCCCAAATGGGTCAAGTTCCTGAGCTACGTGTCCATCCCCTGGGCCGTCTCCATCCACACCGTGACCGCGTTCCTGTACGCCGGCCTGCCCGGGCGGGGCTACTGGCTCACCGCCATCCTGGCACCCCGGTTTCTGTCCTCGGCTTTTGCCGCCGGCCCGGCGCTGCTGATTCTCCTGTGCCTGCTGGTCCGGAAGTACTCCAAGTTTGATCCCGGCAAGGAGCAGATTCAGACCCTGGCCAAGGTTGTCACGTACGCCACCCTGATCAACGTGTTCTTCTTCTTCTGCGAAGTCTTTACGGTGTTCTACAGTCAGCTCCCCGACCACATGGCCCATTTTCAATACCTGTTCTTCGGCCTGGACGGCAAAGGCCAACTGGTGCCGCTGATGTGGTTCTCCATCGTGGGCATGACCCTGGCGGCCCTGTTCCTGGTCAACCCCAAGCTCCGGAAGAATGAGAGCACCCTGGCGGCCCTGTGCGGCCTGGTCATCGTCACCACCTGGCTCGACAAGGGGCTGGGGCTCATGACCGGCGGCTTTGTGCCCAATCCCCTGGAGCAGGTCGTGGAGTACTGGCCCACTATGCCTGAGGCCATTATCTCCCTGGGGGTATGGGCCATGGGCTTCTTGGTTCTGACCTTGCTTTATAAGATAGCCGTGTCCATCAAGGAAGAAATCAAGTCCTAGGGATATATTTGACTTCTAAGGGAGGTGAAACGTAATGGGCTGGCGCGTCGAAATTGATGAGGATAAGTGCACCGGTGACGAGGAGTGTGTCAACGTATGTCCCTCGGGCGTGCTCGAAATGCAGGATGATAAGGCGGTGGTGGTCAACGAAGATGAGTGTCTGGGTTGCGAGAGCTGTATAGAAGTCTGCCCCTCGGGAGCCATTACCGTGACCGAAACGTAAGCTGAATCGGTTAGTTAGGAGACGTCGGCCTGGCACTCCAGTTCGGCGTCTTTTCATGTTTCTCATATCTACTCATATATAAGGGAGGTGAATATCATGGGCTGGGAAGTCGAAATCGATGCCGATAAATGCACCGGCGACGAGGAGTGCGTCAATATTTGTCCCGTGGGCGTGCTCGAAATGCAGGACGAAAAAGCCGTTGTGGTTAATCTCGACGAGTGCCTGGGGTGCGAGAGCTGTGTTGAGGCCTGCCCCTCAGGGGCCATTGTCGTAACCGAAACTTAATCTGATTATTCAGCGTATATAAAAACGCCGGTCTCGGCATGAGAGCGGCGTTTTTTTATGCGGCTTGACGAGAAGGGGAGGTCACGGCGCTGTTGGCCAGTCGGGACCTCAGGATGGCGGCAAGTGTCCCTTATAGCGAGTCCGGTCTGAATTAAAACCAAGCAATCAGATAACCTATTGATATTACGTGTAGGGGCGGGTTTCAAACCTGCCCCTACATGGCGAACCTGGTATTAACCCCAGGCGATCGAACCGGTCGTCCTAGGAAAACCGCGCCAGGGGCCGTTCCCCGGCGAAATCACTCAATCCCGGTTCACTTGGTATAGGGATTGACCAGGTGGACCGGCACCGGGGAGTTGGCCAGGATTTTTTTGGCCACGCTGCCGAAATCGGCGCTCTTCTGATCCAAATCCTCTTGGCCGCGGCCGTGGCTGGTCAGAACCACCATGTCGGCCTTGGTTTCTTTGATCGCCTTCAGAATCTCACTGGCGGCGTCGCCCTGTACCAGCTTCACCTCGATATTGGGACAGGCTTTCAATTCTTGCTCACACACCCCTTCCAAATGCTTTTTGGCCTGCTTTAATTCCCAGCTCTGAAAATGCTCCAATTGATCCTTGCTGGGATCGCCATAGGCCCGGAAATAAGACAGCAAATCTACCCCGACGTACATCAGAATGACTTTGGCCTGGTACTTCAAGGCGAGCGATGACACGTGCTTGGCGGCCTTGATCGAATTCTTGGACAAATCTGTGGGCCAGAGAATGGTGCGTACTTCCATCGAAGACCTCCCTCTTACGTAAATGTGTCAATACTATAAGCATGTCACCCCCAATTGGAAAGGGGTTTTCTCCGATTCCGCCCCTTTTTTTGCGCCCCGTCGAGGTTCTGGAGCACCGGAGAGAACCAGCCGGTTAATGGCCTTGGGGAGACGGGAGTTGGCGGGATTACCCCTCCGAGAGGGGAGGCCGGTAAACAGCATAGGGCGGCCTGTGGCCGCCATAATCGGCTATTAATATTCATGTCATTCTGAACGGAGCGCAGCGCAGTGAAGAATCTCGGCGGCTAAGAAAGCGAGATTCTTCGCTGCACTCAGAATGACAAATACTAATCTTTAGATTGCAACCCGGTATAAAGCACCCCGGCACTCCCCACCCTCAACTGGTCATCCGTTTGCGCAGGCGGATGGATTGTGGGGTGACTTCCACCAGTTCGTCGTCGTTGATGAACTCCATGGCCTGCTCCAGGGTGAACTGGCGCGCCGGCACCAGCCGCAGGGCCTCGTCGCTGCCCGAGGCCCGCATGTTGGTGAGTTTCTTCTCCTTGGAAATGTTCACCACCATGTCATCGGGGCGGGTGTTTTCGCCCACGATCATGCCCCGGTAGGTCGGGTCATTGGGCTTCACAAAGATGGTGCCCCGGGGCTGCAGATGGAAGATGGCATACGCCACCGCCCGGCCGGGGCGGTCGGCCACCAGGACGCCGTTGATGCGGCCGACGATCTCCCCGGCATAGGGGGTGGTGCCTACCAGGAGGGCGTTTAACAGGCCCGTGCCCCGGGTATCGTTCAGGAACTGGCCCCGGAAGCCGATAAGCCCCCGGGAGGGGATTTCAAACTCCAGGCGGACCCGGCCGGAGCCGTGGTTGACCATCTTCATGAGCCGGCCCCGGCGGCTGCTGAGCTTTTCCGTGACGATGCCCACAAACTCCTCGGGGATGTCTACTACCGCCAGTTCCAGGGGTTCCCGGGTCTCGCCGTCCACTTCCTGGGTCAGGACCTTGGGCTTGGACAGGGACAGCTCAAAGCCCTCCCGGCGCATCATCTCGATGAGCACCGCCAGTTGCAGCTCCCCCCGGGCGCTGACCCGGAAGGACTCCCGGGTCGGCCCCGGCTCCACCCGGATGCTGACGTTGTAGAGCACTTCCTTGTCCAGGCGCTCCTTGATGTGCCGGGAGGTCAACAACCGCCCTTCCTTGCCGGCCATAGGCGAAGTGTTGACCGAGAACATCATGGAGATGGTGGGCTCCTCCACCGTGATCACGGGTAAGGCCCGAGGGTCTTCGGGGTCGCCCAGGGTGTCGCCGATGAAGGCCGCCGGCACCCCGGCCACCGCGGCGATGTCTCCGGCGGTGATGACCTCCCGGGGGTTCCGGTCCAGGCCGTCGTAGCTTAAAATCTGGCTGAGATGGGCCTTGCCGGCATCCTCGCCCTTCTTCATCAGGACCACTTCCTGGCCCTGGCGCATGGCGCCGTTGACGATTTTCCCCACCGCGATCAGACCCACGTAGTCGCTGTAATCCAGGTTGGTGACCAAAAACTGCAGGGGCGCCTCCGGGTCATAGGTGGGAGCGGGGATGGCAGCGATAATCGTCTCAAACAGGGGCACCAGGTCCTGGCCCTGGTCGTCGGGATCGGTGAGGGCAATGCCGGCCTTGGCGTTGGTGTAGATCACCGGGAATTCCAACTGTTCCTCGGTGGCGTCCAGGTCGATGAACAGATCGTAGACTTCGTTGAGGACTTCCTGGATGCGCCGGTCGGGGCGGTCGATCTTGTTGATGACCACGATGGCGGGCAGTCCCTGCTCCAGGGCCTTGCCCAGGACAAACCGGGTCTGGGGCAGCGGCCCTTCGGTGGCGTCCACCAGGAGCAGGACGCCGTCCACCATGTTCAGGGTGCGCTCCACTTCGCCGCCGAAATCGGCGTGTCCCGGGGTATCCACGATGTTGATCTTGACGCCCTTATAGGTAATGGCCATGTTCTTGGCCATGATGGTAATGCCCTTCTCCCGCTCCAGGTCCATACTGTCCATGACCCGCTCCACCACCGTTTCATTTTCCCGAAAGATGCCGCTCTGCCAGAGCATGGCATCCGCCAGGGTGGTCTTGCCGTGGTCAACGTGGGCGATAATGGCCAGGTTGCGTAAATCATCCCGAACGTTCATAAAATCTCCGCTTATGGCGCTAAATCGTCGGGCGCGGCGAGCCACGCCCGGTAGGGGCGGGTTTAAAACCCGCCCCAATTGCAATAGCCTTGTAGGGTGCGCCCGGCGCACCGTTTGGGGTAGGGTGCGTTTTACGCACCATAGAGCCGTGTCAGGCGGCGCACCGCACCCCGGAGACGCCAGACCAGCCCTGTAGGGTGTGCACTGCGCACCATATAACGCCCAGGCGGGACGCCTGGGCCACCGATTTTTCCGACCTTTCCAACTCAGATGCAAAGGATTCCGGCAAGACAAGGGAGAAGGCCCAGCCGATCAATCTATACCGGCTGAGGTCCGCGGCAAGTTCCCGGCAGTAATTTTCTTAATCTTTAATTATAACGGCTTAAAGGCGATAGCGCAAGGGAACTGAAATGCGAAGGGTGCGTCTCACGCGCCGTTCTTGGAGCGTGAGACGCACCCTTCGAAAGGAAATTACCTTTTTAAGGGCTCATCGGTCTCAAACGGCTCCGGGGCCGCGGCCAGAGATGGGGTTAGCTGATGGAAATTTAATTCATGCCGCCGGGAGGCCCAGTTCCGCCTTGAAGGTGTCCAGGCCGATGTCGTCGATGATGCGGCCCAGACGCTTCTTTTGGTTTTTTCCCTTGTACCAGTCCAGCATCCGTTCGGCCAGGGCGAGGGCCTCGGCATCGGTGAGGTCGGTGGCGATGAGGTCCGCCAGACGGGGTTTAAGGCCCGACCCAAATCCGCCGGCCAGCACCCGCCAGCCCTTGGCGGCGCCCACCAAGCCCAGGTCTTTGATGCAGGACTCGGAACAGTTGTTGGGGCAGCCCGAGACCCCGATCTTGAACTTGAAGGGCAGGGGCATGCCATGATACTTTTCGTCCAGATGAAGCCCCACTCCCACCGCGTCCTGCTGGGCGATACGGCAGAAGGTGGTCCCGGGGCAGATCTTGATGGAGCGCACACACAGGCCGATGGCGGCCCCGGGCACCATTCCCAGATCCCGCCACACCGGGTCCAGGTCTTCGGGCCTGAGTCCCACCAGGGCGACGCGCTGGGCCGAAGTGAGCTTCATAGCCTTGACGCCGTATTTTTCCGCCACGTCGGCCAGCCGCCGCAGCAGGTTGAAATCGGTGATAATGCCGCCGGGAATATGGGGCGCAATGGCGTAGGTTTCTTTGTCCCGCTGCATTATGGCGCCCTTTTCCAGTAAATCTTCAGCCATGTACTTCCTCCTGTCCAAAAATAGCTATTATCCGATAATACTAATTCCTATCGAAAAACATGCAAGGCTTAAAACGGCAATTTTCTCTCTTTTCTGCGGGACTCACCGGATGGCGGGTGAGTCTCCCATTATCGGCCATTGGCGCCCTAGCCGGCGCAGGCTCCTCCCACCGCAGGGACGGACAATTTCCGACGTT
>Ga0366818_10140_pt2 | contig 26017 bp, 26 predicted proteins | sample TotcelFGM3001N14_FD_207090 | JGI IMG/M metagenome (GOLD analysis project Ga0366818, IMG submission 207090) | Enriched cells from coal bed in the Powder River Basin, Montana, United States - Total cells FGM rep3 HSBNCT.FGM.300.1.N14 ...
TTAATAATGAGAATGTTTTGAGTCTGAGCCAAAAGCAATTCCGGTAACAAAGGGGTCAGTGGGCATGGAGAAGGCCTATATCAATGCCCGCCGCTGGCTGGTCACCTCGTTCAGCAACTTCGACATGGGGCTGGGGAAAATGGAAGACATCTTCCAGGCCTTTGAGCGCTTCGGCGCCTTCCGGGGCGATTACCTCATGGCCCTCTTTGACTACAACCTGGCGGTAGCCCAGTTAGACAAATCCTCCGGCGCCTTCCGCCGGAATCTGCCGGCAGAGGGCAAACCCGAGAAAGACATCACGCCGGCCGTCCAGCCCGTGAGCGCTCCGGCCCCCGTTAAGGCCAAATAAGCTTCCAGACCCTACCGCCCCGAAACCATCAGGGCAGGCCCGGGGGCCTGCCCTTTTTTGTCGAGATGAGCGGCGTCTAATTCCCATCCCAAACGGCCTAATGCCAAACTGCGTTCGTGCAGGTATTTATCTTCTGTAGGGGCGGACCCATGTGTCCGCCCTGGGTCGAGGGCGCACACGCGGGTGCGCCCCTACAAGGACCTTATCTTATAGCGAATGCCAAAAGTATTTTCCGATAGCGGCATCACGCTAATCCCCCCCTAACCCCCCTTTAGAAAAGGGGGGAACTACAAGGAATTGCTGTTAAAGTCCCCCTTTGAAAAAGGGGGATTTAGGGGCAATACGGTTCACTTAAGCGTGTCCAGATGAAAGGAAGTCATTTTCCTTGTCATTCTGAGGGAGCCGGAGGCGACCGAAGAATCTCTAACTTCCTGGAAAACCAGAGATTCTTCACTCCGCTTCGCTTCGTTCAGAATGACATAACGGGTGCGCAATGCCCACCGATTCATTTAACCGCTTAAGTGAACCGTATTGGATTTAGGGGGATTTGAGAACCTCCAAGGGGAAAGAATTTATGGCAAACACTATAAGACGCACCCTACAACGGGAAACTACCTTTTTGAACCCCCATTGGTATCAATCGAGCCCCTCCGGGCGTCGTCCAGGAAATCCCGCACCTTTTTCACCAGGTCCATGGGCCGGAAAGGTTTGGCAATGAAATGGCTATTTGATTCCGGCGCCCCGTACCCGGTGAGGTCGTTGGCGGTGTAGCCCGACATGAAGAACACTGCCATTTCCGGATGCAAGAGGGCCAGGCGCTCGGCCAACTCCTTGCCGCTCATCTGGGGCATCACCACATCGGTGATCATGAGGTGAATGGGCCCCGGGTGGCGCTCACAGATCAACAAGGCCTCGCCCCCGTGCCGGGCCTCCAAGACGTTGTACCCATAGAGGCGAAAAAACCGAACCAGCAAAGTCCGGAGTGCGTCTTCGTCTTCCGCCACCAGGATGGTTTCGGACCCTTCCAGTTTGGCCGCCAGAGAAACCCTGGCCCCGGGGGTCTCAACCGCCGTCTCGAGGCGGGGCAGAAAGATTTTGAATGAGGCGCCTTGCCCGGGCTGGCTCTCCACGTCAACGCAACCGCCGTTTTGCTTGACAATCCCGTACACCATGGGCAGTCCCAGGCCGGTGCCTTTGCCCACCTCTTTGGTTGTGAAAAACGGCTCAAAGATGTGCGCCAGGGTTTCCGCATCCATGCCGCTGCCGGTGTCGGTCACCGTCAGCCGGACGTAGCGTCCCGGCGGGATATTTTCAAACCGGCAGTTATGGGTAGCGGTAAACTCGATGTTCTCGGTCGCCAAGATAAGCCGGCCGCCCGTGGGCATGGCATCCCGGGCGTTGACCGCCAGGTTCATGATGATCTGGCCGATCTGGCCGGGGTCGGCTTTTACCATACCCAGATCGGGGCCTGACACGATTTCAATCTCGATGTGTTCCCCGATGAGACGCCGTAGCATCTTTTCCAGTTCGCCCACCACCCGGTTGAGATTGAGCACCTGGGGCTGCATCACCTGCTGGCGGCTGAAGGCCAGCAACTGTTGGGTCAAGGATGCGGCCCGTTCGGTGGCCTTGAGGATGTCTTCGCTGTACTTATAGAGGGGGTCATCTTTAACCAGGTTGGTCCGGATGAGTTCGCTGTAGCCCATGATGGCCATCAACAGGTTGTTGAAGTCGTGGGCCACGCCGCCGGCCAGCCGGCCTACCGCTTCCATCTTCTGGGCCTGCAGGAGCTGGGCCTCCAGGGTCTTGCGCTCGGTGATGTCTATCCCCAGTTTCAGGACCATGGGAGAGCCGTCAATGTCGGCAAAGGGATAATTGTAGACATGATAGGTTCGGCCCTGGGTGGTGGTTCGCTCCCACTCCACGGGCGTCTGGGTCTCCAGGATTTTCCCGATGTTGCAGTCATCACACGGCGTTTGCCGGCCATAAGAAAGTTCATGACAGGTGCTGCCCTGGGGGTCTCCGGAGATCTCCCGGAATTGACGGTTGGCGAATGGCACGCTAAAGTCCGGCGCCACGAGGCAGACCAGGGCCGGCAGCATGTCCAGGAGGGAAAAGAACCTTTGACGCTCTTGGTGGATTATGGTTTCCGCTTCCTTGCGCGCTGTGATGTCAAAGAATACCCCGCTGACATAATCAACCTGACCGGCGGCATCGGTGAATATTTGCCCCCGGGCTTGAATCCAGGCAATCTCGCCGTCTTTTTTCCGGATGCGATATTCCCGGACGTAGGATTTGTCGGTCTTGAGGGATCGTTTAAATAACCCGCGGGCCATACCCCGGTCTGCCGGGAGGATCAGGTCGAGCCAGGTGATTTGCCGGGAGTCAAACTCTGACTTGGAATACCCGGTGAGGTGTTCAATTTTCCGGTCGAAGAAATCGACGCTCCAATCCCGATATCCTTTAAAGACCACGGCCGGGATTTGATTGACCAGCAGCCGGTAGTTCGCCTCACTTTCCCGCAGCGCCTGCTCGGCTTTCACCCGCTCGAAGGCCGTCCCCAATTGCATCGCCGCCTTCTCCAACATCTCCACCAACTCCAGGGGCACCATGTTCTCTCGCCGATCAGCAATATGAATCAAGCCCAGGATTTGGTCTCCCCAGCGAATGGGAATCATGGCTACGGACTCATAGCCTTCGAGGTTGCAGACGTCTCGGATACGCCACTGGTCCTGTTCCGAAGCCGTAGCCAGGAATCGGGTAGCGTGGTTCATCCAAAAAGAGCCGCCGGCAGTATAAAAAGGCAACTCGGGGTTACAATCACCTTTGATGACGTTAGTACACATGCAGTGATCGGTCCGAATGGATAAGGGGCTTGCCGATGGAAAGCATTGGCGATTGAAACCGTCATAGGCCTGGTAAGGAATGGCGCCGGCGGCATCAAGCCCCCGGATGCCCACTGCTTCGCAACCGGTGTAGTTCTTGATTTCAGACATAAAAGCTGGCAACAGGGAGTCGATTTCCGTAACATTATGGACAAGTTCCAGGAAGCGCAGAGATACCCGCAGCGCCTCTTCCATCCGCTTGCTGTCGGTAATGTCCGCCCAGAGGCCCGCCATTTCCAGCGGCTTGCCGTCAGCATCCCGCACCAACCTGACTTCATCGTGTATCCAGCGGTAGGCGCCATCCTTGGCCAGGAAGCGGTATTCGTAGGTCTGGCGGTCATGGGGCCACGGGAATTCCAGGCGCTTGCTGACCCGGGGCCGGTCTTCGGGATGGACGTGCTGGAGCCAGAAGCGGGAATCGGCCAGAAATTCCCGGGCCTCCCAGCCTACCACCGTTTTGATGTTTTCACTTATGTAGCTGAGAGCAAGATCCCTCCCGGGGTCACAGGTATAGATGGACGCCGGACCCGAGTCCAGAATTTGCTCCAGCCGCGCCTTAGTTGCCATGGACTCGGTGACATCGATGGCATTAACGCCGATCATCACCGGATGCCCGTCCTGATCGACGATGGGAAACCGGTGGGAAATCCATTGATGCAAGCCGTCGGAGTGGCGCAGGGAGCCCATGGTCTGTAACGCTTCCCCGGACTCAATGACTAACCGGTCCTGCTCCCTGAATTTTGCCGCAACTTCGGGTGGCCAAAGTTCTTCAGAGGTTTTTCCCAGCCATTCCGCCCGGCTTTTCTGAAAGGCCTGCTCCCAGGCGGCGTTGGCAAAAAGGTAGCGCCCTTCGAGATCACGGATGACGGCCACGCTGGGCAGGTGCCCCACGAAGGACGCAAACAGCCTTTCACTCGCTTGCAGCTTCTGTTCCGCCTGTTTCAGGTCGCTGATGTCGATGATGGAGGTGCGGCACACCCTGGCGCCGCTGACGTCGGTAACCGCGACGCTGTTCAGGCGGGCAAAAAAACCCCCTCCGTCTGGCCGGTGCAGTTTTATTTCACCGGGCTGTGGCCCCGGTTCCTGAAAAACCCGCTTGAGGTAGAGGTGGAAGCGCTTCCTATCTTCAACTTCAATGAAAAATCGGAAGGGCTTATCGACCAGGTGGCGTCTGGTTACTCCCAATTGACTGGCTGCGGTCAGGTTGACCTCCCGGATCAGGCCGGATTCATTCAGGGTCAGAAAGCCCACCGGGGCGAAGTCATAAAAGTCGCTATATTTTCTATTGGCCTCTTCTAACGATATTTGACTCTGGCGTAATGCATCGTTTTGCATTTCCAGTTCAATCTGATGCACCTGCAAATCATGAATCAAGACATTCATTTCATCCAGGGAAAAATCTGGAACGCCCGGTGTCTTGGATTGCAGATGGGCTTCGGCTTTTTCCCGGAGTTTTGAGGTCCCCCCGGAAACTTTCCTATCCTGTCCCATAAATCACTCCTCGCAGGTGGCAAGGCTGGCGTACAATGAACCGGTAGAAAGATTAGAGTCCTGTCCCCTTGCAGCATACCCCGGCATCGGTGGGTCTGGCACGATAGCCCAATTTCATGAGCCTGGCAGGCTTACCACAAACCTGTGCTTGACCGTAGCCGGGCTAACGATTGAAAGACTCGCCATATCTTGCCTTGTAGGGTATCGGGGAAATAAAGGATTGGCCTCCTTGGCCCAGGGTTTGCTCTCCTGGCTGCCGTTGCCGTCATGGGGCAGGTGTGCAAAAAATGGCGCGGCAAGTGGTCCAGGGCGAGCTTTCTTTCCAGAATAGAATAAATTAACCTTCATCATGCTCCAGCCTTATGTCAAGTAATTTTTGATGCGATCCCGGAAAAAGGTTGTCAGGCAGAGGGGGAATGGTGACTCCGGCCCCGGGATAAGAGGGAAGATAGGACCAAAAGCGCGGATATAGCGTTTGCCAAAAATTTCTTCGTCTTGGAGATTCTTAAGTCCCCCGAAATCCCCCTTTTTCAAAGGGGGACTTTATCAGCAAATCCTTATAGTTCCACCCTTTATTAAAGGGGGGTTAGGGGCAATACTGTTCACTTAGGTGTGCCGAGATGAAAGGAAGTCATTTCCCTTGTCATTCTGAGGGAGCCGAAGGCGACCGAAGAATCTATAACTTCTTGAAAAAACAAAGATTCTTCACTACGCTACGCTCCGTTCAGAATGACATAACGTAGGGTGGGCACTGCCCACCCATTCCTTTAACCGCTTAAGTGAACCGTATTGACGTTAGGTGGGATTTGTGGATCTCAAGGATCGGAAAAAACTTTTGGCAATCGCTATAATTAGTCAGCCTCCGATGCTGACCATGGAATGGCCGGGATGGTGAGCATGGGCCAAGGAGAATCTTGCCTTTCCGGCTTTTAGCGCCACGGCTTCCTGAAGAGGTAACCCTATAAATCATCCCCCAGGCCCAGACGCAGGTGCCCTTTAAGGTCGAGCTCGGAAGCGGTAAGGAGACAGGGTCTCAGTTTACCGTCAGCCGTAAGGCGCAGGCGGTTGTACCAAGTTGCAGTCAACAAACAATGAATATTTATGTCATTCTGAACGGAGCGCAGCGTAGTGAAGAATCTCAACAGCTATAAAGGAGAGATTCTTCGCTACACTCAGAATGACAAAAATTGTCGTTCGACCGCTCATTGGTATTACAGGTGCGGCAATGGTGCTCGCTCATGGGGCTGATGAAGCCCGGTTCACCCTGAAATCCCGGCACTCGGAAATTCCGGGCCGGCCCGGCCGTGGCTTCCCGGATCAACGGCTCCAAGGGCCCCAGGACCGCCAACCGCCGGCGGACTTCCGCAATGGACAGGAAGTGGCGTTGCCACCAAGGTTGGGAGGTCGTGGGCATCAGTTCAATGAACCGCACCTGCAAGGGATATTCCCGGGCCAGCCGGGCGATATCCAATGGTGGTGAGGCAGACCTGGTCGGTGCCGGGAAGGCGGTTAAGTTTTTGAAGGAAACCCACCAGGCCCCGGCGCACTAATGGCTCGCCGCCGGTAATCCGAACCTTGCGGACGCCGGCTTCTGCGGCCACCGCGGTGCTCTCCGGCGGCCCCCCGGGTCCCCATCTGATTCAGGGCATTGGGGCGGGGTTCATTCCCCAGGTGTTGAACCGGGCAATCATTGACGAGGTTATCCCCATAGCCGACCAAGACGCCCTGGAAACCGCCAGAGCGGTGGCCAAACGGGAAGGCATCCTCTGCGGCATCTCCTCCGGGGCCGCAGTGTGGGCCGCGCTTAGCCTGGCCCGCCGCCCCGATAACCGGGGCAAACAGATCGTGGCCATCCTCCCCAGCACCGGGGCAAGGTATCTGAGCACCAGACTTTTCATTGACTAAGGATTCTCGGAAGACTTCCCATTTGGTTTTCATCTATTGAAACGCAGATCCATTTTCTAAAAACAATTAAATGTGGTGGAGTCAAGAAACGGCCGTGCAAAGCGTTTGTCGGAACCCCCAAATATGTTTGACAGAGGCCCATAACAAGTTTAAAATTATAACGTGAAATCATCGAGAAGGTTCCGCAGTCCGGGCATGTTACTGGTAGGACTCATCCTCCTGCCGGTGCTGGTGTTGGCTATGGTGCATATCTGCCATGCCGACGGCGGCCATAGCTGCGCCGGGAATTGCGCCCACAGCCAATGCTGCGGTGCCCATTCGATGCCTTTCCTGTTTGCGGCTGACGTCGCACCGATAGTCAGAAACTACGTCTCACCTTATCATGCCGTCGAAAAGCACCCTGCTCTAAAAATTATTGCCTTCAGCATTTTCCGTCCCCCCCGGGCCTAGCCCCTTTCATCTCCTTTAATCTATCCTGAGAAGTTAATTAAGAATCAGGTGGCACAGGCGTCTCGCCTGTGCGGAAAGCGGGCGAGACGCCCGCCCCACGGACTTTTCATCATTTATGGGCAGGCCGCAGGCCCATGAATGACTGTTTTGAGATTAATTTCGGTAGTCACGCGCGTGGCAACGGAGGTGTGTGGTGAACCTCAAGTGCATTGCTGTGGGGGTGGTCCTTGGTTCGGCCCTCCTTTGGTCCGGCGGAGCTATGGCCGGACTCCGGGCCTATTTTCTCCCGGAACTGGAAGAGATGGCCTTGAAAACGCATCCGGCTTTGCAAGTTGCCGGGGCGGAGATCAAGAAGAGTGAAGCGGAACTGCGCATCGCCCGCCAATACCCCAACCCGGAGGCGGAAGGATCGGTGAGCCGCCAAAAGGGCCTGGAAAGCGGCGCCTATGCCACGGGCTACAGCCTGTCGCTGTCCCAGACCATCGAGTGGCCGGGACGCCGGGGGAAAAGGCAGGAGTCCGCCCGCTTCGGTATCGACGCGGTTAACCAGAAGTTCACCCAGGAACAGATCAACGTCCGGGCCCGGTGCCGGGAATTCTTTTACCGGGTGCTGGCCGATGAGCACTTGGTGAAGATTGCCGCGGAAAATCTTGAGTCGGCCAAAAAACTTCTGGATATCGCTGAAAAAAGGGTCCGCCTGGGAGAAAGCCGACCCATTGAACTGGTCAAGGCCCGGGTGGAGTTTTTTTCTCTGGAACGGGAATATGACAAGGCCAAAACCACCCTGGCCGGAGACCGGCAGGTCTTGCAGCAATTCTTGGGCGGCGGCTTGCCCGCCGATTTCGCCCTGGCCGCCGAGGCTGCCGCCCTGGAGCCGGTGGCGCCCCTGAAGCGCTGGCAGGACGCGGCCTTTGCCTCCCATCCGTTGCTGGCGACCCAGGAAGCCCAGGTAAAACAGGCGGAGAGCGCCCTGGGGGCGGAGCGCCAGGCCTGGGTGCCGGATTTGACGGTGAAGGCGTTCCATGTTCGGGATGTTGACCTCAAGGCCACCGGCGGCGGTCTCACCATCCCGCTACCCTTATGGAACCGCAAGGAGGGTGAAGTCGCCAAGGCCGCCGCGGCCAAAAGCCAGGCCGACTCCGAACTCCGGCTGCTCAAACAAGACCTGGAAACCAGGCTGGCTGCCCAATACAGCCTCTATGCAACGGCCCGCCGGCAGGTGGAGTCCTTCCAGACCGCTCTCCTGAAAGAGGCGGCGGAATCGCTTCGGGTGGCCCAGTTCAGCTATGAGCACGGCGAAACCAGCCTGCTGGAACTTCTGGATTCCCGCCGGGTTTATCGGGGGACGGAACAGGACTACTACAAGGCCATGTTGGATTACCAATTGGCCCGGGTGGAACTCTGGCGATTAGCCGGTGGAGGTGTCAAGTGATGCGGATGCGTCTGAGCTGGACCAGGTGGCTGGTGATTACGGTGGTTATCCTGAGCGCCGCGGGTCTCCTGGGGTGGTGGTATGTACACGAGGGGCGCGAACATGACCAACATGCCGGTCACGATCATGCCCAACATACCGAAACCAAAAAACCCGAGACGCCGCCGTCCGGCCAGGTAAAGCCGGCCCCGGAGGCGTTGCCGCAGGCTAAACCTGATCACGACCATGACCAACATGCCGATACCAAAAAACCCGAGACGCCGGTACCCGGTCAGGTCAAGTTGACCCCGGAGGCGGTGCATATGGCTAAAATCGAGACCGCCCCGGTGCGTCTCGGTCCCCTGGACAACCGGGTGTCATTCACCGGGGAGCTGGTCTTCAACGAAGAGCGCCTGGCTAAAATCCACTCCCGGGCGCCGGGACGGGTGGTGCAGATCGTCGCCGACTACGGGCAGGTGGTAAAACCCGGTGAGGTTTTGGCGGTCATCGACAGCGTTGAGCTGAGTCAGGCCCAGATGGGCTCCCGGCAAGCCGCGGCTAAATTTAACGCCGCCCAGAAGGCCTATGACCGGGCCCGCCTGCTGTATGAGGGCAAGGCCATCAGCCGGGCCGAACTCCAGGAGCGCCAGGCCCGGCTGGAAGTCGAGCGGGCCGATCTGGATTATGCCCAAAACCGCCTCCGTCTCCTGGGGGCCGGCGGCGCTCTGCCCGCCTCTGTGCCCAAAGGCGCCCGGTCCGGGGCCAGCGTCGCCCTGCGCTCCCCCATCGCCGGCCGGGTGGTAGACCGTAAAGTCACCCCCGGCCTGATGGTCAAGGAAGACGAAGACCTCTTTACCGTGGCCGACACTTCCGCTCTCTGGTGCTTCGTCCAGATCCCCGAGAAGGATCTGCCGTCAGTGAACGCAGGTTCCCAAGCCACCATAACTGTCAGCTCCTTGCCCGGGGAGGAATTTCCGGGCCGGGTAGATTTCCTGGCCGACATGGTGGACAAGGCCACCCGCACCGTCCGGGCCCGGATCAGGGTGGATAATCCCGGCAGCCGCCTCAAGGCCGGCATGTTCGCCAACATCGCGGTTAAGATAGGCCAGCGCACTGTCCTGAGCATTCCTGAAACCGGCGTCCTGGCGGCCAACGGCGAGCTCTTTGTCTTTGTGGAAATGGCCCCCGGCACTTACCGGAAGCACCTTATCAAGACCGGCACCAAGGGCGGGGGCCGCGTGGAAGTGCTGGAGGGTCTGGAGGCGGAGGAGCCGGTGGTGGCGCAGGGAGGCTTCACTCTTAAATCCGAACTGGAAAAGGGCGTCAGCCGGGGCGGCCTCGGCGGTGGGGATGGACATGCTCACTAAACCGGGCGGCAAGGAGACTGCAGATGATTGAACGAATCATTCAAAGCTGCCTGCGGCATCGCTTCCTGGTCCTCATCGCCCTGGCGGGACTGGTGGCCTATGGTGCTTACGCGTCCTTAAAGCTCCAGGTGGACGCCTTCCCGGACGTTACCAACGTCCAGGTGCAAATCTATACCACCTGGCCCGGCATGTCCCCGGAAGAAGTGGAACAGCAGGTCACCTTTCCCATCGAGGTGCAGTTGGCGGGGCTGCCGGATATGACCGAACTCCGCTCCGTTTCCCGCTTCGGGTTTTCGCTGATTACCGTGGTCTTCGCCGACCACGTGGACCTCTACTTCGCCCGGCAACTGGTTTTGGAGCGCCTCATCGCGGCCAAGGAGAAATTGCCCCAAGGCTCGGACCCGGTCCTGGGACCTATCGCTACCGGCCTGAGCGAAATTTACCAGTACACCCTGGAGGAAGAGAACGCGCCGCCGTCGGCCTCCCCGGGCGAGGAAACCGCCCGTCTTATACGCCTGCGCACCATCCAGGACGCCATTGTCCGGCCTTTTTTGAAAACCGTGCCCGGGGTCACCGACATCAACTCCTTCGGCGGCTTTGTCAAACAATACCAGGTCCAGGTGGACCCTGACCGGCTGCGGAAATTCGATCTCAGTCTCAAACAAGTCTTTGGCGCCCTGGCTGCCAGCAATGCCAACGCCGGCGGCAACGTCCTGGAGAAGGGGAGCGAGCAGGCCCTGGTGCGAGGCCTGGGTTTGATGCAGACCATCCAGGACATCGAAGCGGTGGTGCTGAAAGCAGTGAACGGCACTCCGGTGCTGGTCAAGGACGTGGCCACCGTGAGCGAAGGTCCGGCCAGCCGCTGGGGCGCGGTCCTGGCGAACGGCAAATGGGAGGCCGTGGCCGGCATCGTCTTGATGATCCGGGGCGGCAGCGGCCGGGAGGTGGTGGGTGCGGTCAAGGAAAAGGTCGCCCAATTGAACGCCGGCGGCATCCTGCCCAAGGGGGTGACGCTCAAGGCCTTCTACGACCGCACCGGCCTGGTCCGGGACTGCATCAACACCGTCGGCCGGGCCATCGCCGAGGGCGTCCTCCTGGTAATCCTGGTGGTTTACCTGTTTCTGCGCAGTCTCCGGGGGGCCTTGGTCATCGCCCTCACCTTGCCCCTGGTGGCCCTGGCCACCTTCATCGCCATGCGGCAGGTGGATTTGTCCGCCAACCTCATGAGCCTGGGGGGGCTGGCCATTTCCATCGGCATGATCGTGGACAGCGCCATCATCCAGGTGGAAAACGTCATGCATCACTTAGGGGAGATGGAGCCGGGGCAGAACTTCGGCCGCACGGTGCTCAACGCCGTCCTGGAGGTGCGGAAACCCAGCCTCTTCGGGGAGCTGATTATCGCCTTGACCTTTCTGCCCATCATGACCCTGCAAGGCATGGAGGGGAAAATGTTCGCTCCCCTGGCCTTCACCGTGGTCATGGCGCTTTTGGCCTCCCTGGTGCTTTCCATTGTGGCGATCCCATCCCTGTGCTCGTATGTGCTTAAAGCCGCGCCGGAGCGCGTCAGTTTCCTGGTGCGGGGAGCCCAGCGGGTTTATCGTCCGATTCTGGCCCTGGCCCTTGACAACCGTAAGATCGTGCTCCTGAGTGCCGGGGGCCTCTTAGCGCTTTCTTTAGCAGCGGTCCCGTTTCTGGGCACCGAGTTCATCCCCCGCCTGGATGAGGGCTATGTCACCAATATCACCATCCGGTTGCCGTCGGTCTCCCTGTCCCAGTCGGTGGAGATGGAGCGCCAGATGCAGCAGGCCCTCTTGAAATTTCCCGAAGTGGAATCCGTGGTCTCCAAGATCGGCGCCGCCGAGATCGCCACCGAATCCCACGGGGTGGAGTCCAGCGAGCCCATCGTGGTCCTCAAGCCCCGGAGTCAGTGGCGCAGCGCCCGCACCATCGAGGAGCTGATCGCCAAGATGCGGGTGGAACTGGAGAAGATTCCCGGCGTGGCCTATAACTTCTCCCAGCCCATCGCCCACCGGGTGGACCACCTGGTTTCCGGGGTCAAGTCCCAGGTGGGGGTGAAGATCTTCGGGGATGACATGCACCTGCTCCGGGCCAAGGCCGAAGAGGCGGCCGCCCTTCTACGGACGGTGCCCGGGGTTACCGATCTGCGGGCCGAGCAGGTGGCCGGCATGCCGAATCTCAACCTCAAGATCGACCGGGCCCGGCTGGCCCGCTACGGCCTCACCGTGGCCGAGGTGCAGGAGGTCATTGAAACCGCGGTGGGCGGCAAGGCGGCCACGGAGATCATCGAGGGCCAGATGCGCGTCGAGGTGGTGGTGCGCTACCCGGAAGAGCGGCGCAACAGCACTGAGGCCATCGGCAACATCCTGGTGGCGACCCCGGGGGGAGGGTCCGTGCCCTTATCGGAGTTGGCCGAGATCATCGAGACCGAAGGGCCGCTGCAGATCAGCCGGGACAATGCCCGCCGCCGCATCGTGGTGGAGTTCAACATCAAAGGCCGGGACATCGGCAGCGTGGTGGCCGACGGCCAAAAATTGCTGGGTTCCCGCCTGGCCCTGCCGCCGGGCTACTACGCCACCTGGGGCGGCACTTTCGAGAACCAGGAACGGGCCATGCAGCGCCTCCTGCTCATCGTGCCCGTCACCCTGGCCCTGGTCTATCTCCTGCTCTTCCTGACCTTCGGCTCGCTCCGGTACGCCAGCCTCATCATGCTCAATCTGCCCCTGGCCTTGATCGGCGGCATTCTGGGCCTCTTATGCACCGGCCTCTATCTGAGCGTCCCCGCCGCAGTGGGCTTCATCGCCCTCTTCGGGGTGGCGGTGCTCAACGGCGTGGTGCTGGTCTCGCAAATCAATCAATTGCGAGACACGGGGTTACCCATAGAAGAATCAGTACGCCAGGGTTGCGAACGCCGCCTCCGGCCCGTGCTCATGACGGCCCTGGTGGCCATACTGGGTCTCACCCCGCTCCTGTTTGCCAGCGGGCCGGGCTCGGAGGTGCAGCGGCCCCTGGCGGTGGTCGTGGTTGGCGGTTTGTTTAGCGCCACCCTGCTCACCCTGGTGGTCCTGCCGGTGCTCTACCGATGGTTCGCCGAGCCGGAGACGGAATCATGAGAGAAAATTCCGGGATGAACCCGGTCAAAGCAAGCGGCGCCGACCTCACGGCGTCAAGGAGAAATACCATGAAGAACATGGTGCACCTGGTTATGACGCTTTCCCTGGCGGTCTGTTTAGCAAATTGCGGCGCCGGTCGGGAACAGATTCGGACTGAATCCATAACCGAGCGAAAGGGCAAATTTCAGGAGGTGACTACCGCTGATGGGCCTCCCCCCGGTTTTGCCGATGTGGTCGTCAAGGCTTCCTTCAAAACCCATTTGTCTGGAGAGGGCGCCTTGTTGGAGTCTGGAGACTCCCCCCATGGCCGCCCCTTCTACCGCTTCGTCGTGAATATTGGCGGCCAGGCGGTCACCTGGGAGGTGCCCGGCCAACGGGAGAACCTCCCGGTAGGAAAGGGCCGTCACTTCCCTGAGGAGGGGGAAGGCATGAGATATGTGCTGGAGAAAAAGATTCGGCTGCATGCCGGAGCGCACAGCATATTTTTTGGCGTGCCCGAGGAGAATTACACCAAAACGGTGACCGTCAACTTGCCGGAGGGCAAATCCTCTACCTTGGAATTCCAGCCCATCTATCCAAGATATAAATGGGGCCACCCGACTTTCCAGCTAGGATTTCTGGGGTTTAGCGCCTGCTTGGACCATACCTCAATCAATTGATTCCTGGTTAAATGATAGGCAAAGGTTTGTATAAGTCTATGCCACCTGACCAAATCATGGCGCCAGGAAGCGAAATATCCTCTGCTGATTACGCAGGGCGTGAAGTTCCGACCTGACATAGAGATTTTGGGCCCGATTGTACCCGTCCCTGGACTGCCGATAGGATGCTTTGGAGTCCGCCTCTTGTCTCTGCGCCTCAAGCTCCTGAGCTTTCTTGTCCTGGGCGGCGGCGGTGGCCATCAAGCGATCCGCCTGGGCGTGGGTGTCGTCGGCCAGCTTTTGGTTGATAGCCAGTTGCTCATCCTCCTGGGGGGACAGTTCGCGCTCTGCCAGCATCGAGGCGTATTCTTTCTGCAGGAGCGTAAATAATGAATTTGACTGTTTTACCAGTGACTTAGCCGCGGCAAGATCACCGGCCTTTAATTTCTGTTCGGCTTGGTCCAGGAGACCAACCGCCCGCTTATAGAGGATGGCATGGTCAGGTGAAAAAGTGGGTTTGGCGGTTTGGGCCCAGCCAGCGCCCATCAGGGTCAGGGCCAGAGCCAAGGCCAACACGCAGATTCCGCAGTTGCCGCGAGACATGAACATGATAGCACCTCACCTCAAGGAGTATTTTGTTTTCTCTTAACGCTCATTCTGGGTAATTTCGGCGCCGCACTCCCGGCAGAGGCCGGACGGTGGACTCCCCGTCTTTTTGAGAATCTCCTGGGGGTTGAGATCCTGCGCCAGGCGGCTGAGGGCGGCCAGTTCGGGGTCTTCGAGCAGCAAACGACTTAGCAGGGACAGCAGCGCGGCACGGTGATCTTCCGGGGCTAACCCATCGATAAGTTGATAAAAAATAAAATTTTTCCCCTGGCGCTGTTTATCCACCCACCCCGCTTCTTCCAGGATGCTCAAGTGCTTGGAGACGGTGGGCTGGGCAATCCCCAGGGCTGCCTGAAGTTCGCAGACGCAGCGCGGCCGGTCCATCAGGAGCCGCAGGATGCGCAGACGGTTACCGTCGGCCAGGGCCTTCAACGATTTGAGGAGGGTTTTCAGGCGATTTCCCCGAATAAGCATTCCAAAAGCTGATTGATAAATTGTCAGATTACTATATGGCAATATCCTAAAATTTAGCAAGATTTTTTTTGCAGAGAAAGGCGGTAAAGTCTGATTTTTTTCCTTGCGATAGCAGCCAACCGGCTGCCGGTCAGCCCGTGCCTCAGGCTTCGCTCTCCCGGCATGACGTTCCGCAAGGCGCGGTAGACTGACTCAGGAGCACCTCCCCCTCCGGCGCGGCATCCTGGATGTAAGGAGCGCCGGTTCGCAAGGCTTCTTCGGCCCGGGCCAACTCCTGGCCCAAGTAGGCGGCATGATCAAGGCGGGAAATCAGGCCCATCTCAATGGCTGGGATATAGAGGCTGGCGGCCTGATCGGCCTCGATCACCGCATTGAGGACGCCGTTGTTATCGTAGTGTTCCAGGGAAAGGATACCCCGGTGGCGATCGACATAAACCACGAAGTATCCGGCGGGATCATTAACCATCCTGGCAGGCAGATACCCTTTAATCGGCTCAACCACCTTTTGCGCCCAAAATGGCGCGGCCAATCCAGGATTTCGGGCGGTGCAAGCCCGGATCGCGGCTATGACCCCGCCGGGATCCACGCGGCCGATAAGGTCGAGCACTTCCACGGTCCGGCGAAAGTGGGCAATCATCTCCGGGCTGATATTCTTTAAAAGCGGGCGCCTTCCCTGGGCCTCAATGATGCGGCCCTGCTCATTTACTCCATGGCGCCACAAAGCCAGCAAGGACTGGCCTGGCCGATGTCCCACCACCTGCTCCGAATCGGCGCCGCAGAGAATGAGAAAACGCAGGTGGGGGTTGGCCAGGACGTTTTGGATCAATCTCTCAATCCCTAAATTTTCCGTTTGGAGGGTTCCTACTATGGAGAGTCCTGGTTCATATACTTCCCCCACCGCAGCTGCTAAGCCGTCGTCCATAAGGGTGCACACCGCCGCCGGCGCCTGATACCGAAGTACCCGATAGTTTCCCGGCAGAGGCGGCCAACCTTGGCGCTCCGCCACCGGTTCGGCAGGACAAACCTCTAACTCCGCGAAATCTTCCCCCAAAGCCGGGCTGAGAGAATTAAACACCAACGGGGGATAACAAACCTCACAGCCGAAACAATCGTATTCCTGCTCCACAAGCAGGCTCTTGGCCTTCTGTCGAACACCACTAAGGCTGTTTAACAAGCTTTTACTGGCAGCAGCCTGTTCGAGAATCGTGAGCATCTGGCGGAAACAGCCGCAGGCCAGACACTTGCGGCTGGCAACTGCCTTCTCTATCAGGGAGCGGGCTTCTTTCAAGGCTTCCGGTTCATGCTTTGACTGGGTCATGACTTCCTCGCCTTGGCATCTTCGTTCAGGCACAGACCATAATCCAGAAGGCGAACCACACAGGGGTCCAGGATACGGTAGATGATGTGGACGCCCTCACGCCGACAGCCCAGGATGCCCCGGTGCGCCAGCATCTGCAGTTGGTTGGACACGGCCTGGGGCTTCATGCCCACTAAAATCGCCAGTTCGGTCACCCTCAGCTCCTGAGCCTTGGTCAGGACGTACAGGATCTTTAAACGCGTGTCGTTTGCCAAGACCTTGAAGAGCCCAGCGAGTTCGGTGGCATCTTGAGGAGCCAGCAGGGTGCGTTCCTCTAAGGTGGGTTTTGGGGGACAGAATTCTTCTCGGGGTGTCTTATCTAGTCTCGTCATAATAGGTTATTATACTATTCCATGTAATAATGGATATCAAAAATGGCATGGGTCCCGTGAAATTTTCTTGATTATATTCAGTTAACCGGATATAAAGTTATCTATAATATTAGGGAAGGTTTTTTTCTTCCTCTGAATAAATCATAACGATAGGGAGAAGTGCTCATATGTCTCAGGATTGTTGCCAGCCCAAGGTCATTACCATGATTCTGGCTTGCTCCGGAGGCTCCAACGTCGGGCAATTATCCAACCAAGCCGCAATTGAGTTGACCCAGGAAGGTTTCGGCAAGCTTTCTTGCCTAGCCGGAGTGGGGGCGCATTTGAGCGGCTTTGTCCAATCGGCCAGAGATATCACCGAACTGGTGGTCATCGACGGCTGCGAGGTCGGCTGCGCCAAAGGCGTACTGGAGCAGGCGGAGGTGCCGTTGCGGGCCTACCTGGTGATCACCGATCTGGATATTGACAAAAATAAGGACATGAATCTCAAACGGGACGAAATTGACCGGGTCAAAGAGGCGGTGCGCCGGCTTTAGATAACGCCTATGCCCAACCCGGAGAGCCGGAGACGAGGACATGCGACTGCCGATAGATCTGACCGGAGAGGAACGGGATAAGGCATGCTATCAAAGAGGCTCGATATTGGTGCAATCCATCTGCCATCTTATAAAAGGAGAGAAAAATGATGAAAAAATTGGCCTTATGCATGTGTCTCGGGGGACTTTTCTTTATTTACGGCTGCTGAGGCGGAGCCCAGGGGCTGCGGTCGAGCAGCCCCCAGTTACAGGTTCCGACGGATTCGCAGGTGGACCACCGGGTTTCCGATTCTTCGGTTCACTCTCGGGAAAGTGACGGCTAAGAGGAGGCCGGAGTTTTTCACCGGCCGGATCGATGCGGAAAAGGGTCGATGCAATAAATCAGGAGGTTCCCCCTGATCCGAACAATCCTCTGGCCCACCGATTTATCCAAGAACTCGCTGAAATCCGCCAAACACGTGGTGTCGCTGGCGGAAAAGTACCAGGCGAAAATCGTTATGTTGTATGTGGGCACGGACTTGACTTGCATGTTTGGCGGCTATGCTCATGAACCGGGCGAGCATCATCTCCAGCATTTTCAGGAGTGGGAGCTGAAACAGGCCAAGAGCAAGATGCAACACCTCTGTGAGACCGAACTGAAATCCTGCCCGAATATGGAGATACGGCTGGTCCAGGGCGACGCCGCCAACGAAATTCTCAAGGCGGTCAAAGCCGAAAAGGCCGATCTGGTGGTCATTACCACCCATGGCCTCAGCCATGACAAAATGGAAAAGAAAAGTCCGCTCTTCGGCAGCGTCACGGAAAAAGTCATTCGCACTTCTCCGGTGCCGGTGCATCTGGTTAATCCCTTCGGGGAATAACCACGTTGCGTGGAAAGGAAGTTCGCCGAAGTCCTTGGTTAATTCAAGATAGGGGCCGGTGGTGAGGTTCATTGCCGCCCCCGGCCAGCACTTGCGGATGCTGCGGCAATTTATTTCTGCGGAGGGATGAAGATGTCACCGGAGAAAAAGGGGACTCCCGAGATTCTGACCATTGCCCCGGAAGAATTTCAGCAGATGCAGAGCGCCGTGCTGGACGGCGACGGGGGAGAGGCTTTGCGCCTCATGAAGAAATTCATCAAACGCCTGAAGGAGCAGAAAAACCGGGGCATGAAGTCGCACCTGGGGTAGAACAGCCTCAGTTCGACTGCTCCATATCGGGGCGGTCTGCTGTTTACTGGTGGTGGCCCGGCGTCTGGGGCTGGCCCAGGCCCTGGGGTCCCAGCGCCCCGGCAAGCTGGCCCTGTGGCAGGTCTTTGCCCGGCTGATGGACCAGGGCTCCCGCCTGAGCGCCGTCAGATTGGCCGAAAGCCACGCCGCCGCTGACCTCCTGGGCCTGGACCCCTTCCACGAGGAGCATCTTTATCAGAACCTGGCCTGGCTGGCCCAACACCAGGAGGCCATTGAACAACGTCTCTTCAGGAGGAGTTACGGCGACGCCGCGCCGCAATTGTTTCTTTATGATGTCACCAGTTCCTACTTGGAAGGTGTCAACAACGTCTTGGCCGCTTTCGGTTACAACCGGGACGGCAAAAAAGGCAAGCAGCAGCTGGTGATCGGACTGCTCACCGGTCCCGAAGGGGCGCCGGTGGCAGTGCGGGTGTTTGCCGGCAACACCTCTGACCCCAAAACCGTTACCGAACAGATTCGCACCCTGGCCCAGGGCTTTGGGGTCGGCAAGGTCACCCTGGTGGGCGACCGCGGCATGTTAAAGCTGCCGCAATTACAGGCCCTTAAAGAACATGAGTTTCACTATATTACCGCGATTACCAAAGCGCAGATTCGCCAACTGCTCAAAACCGGCGCTTTTCAAATGCATCTTTTTGAAAGTGAACTGGCTGAAGTAGTAATTGATAATACCCGCTATATCTTGCGGCGTAATCCCCAGCGGGTGTCGGAGTTGGCCGCCAATCGCCAGAATAAGTTGTCGGCTCTAAAGTTACGTATGTCAGATAAACAACGTTATCTTGATGAACACCCCCGGGCCCACCCTGAGATCGCCAGAAACAGATTGGTTGACTATGCAAAGTTACTTAAAATTGACCAATGGGCTAAAGTAACACTCAGCGAACGCACCCTGGCCCTGGAAATTGATCCGGAAGCCTGGGCGCGGGAAACCCAACTGGATGGCTGTTACGTGATCAAAAGCGAGGTGCCGGGGGATACCGCCACCGCGGCCGCCATTCATCAGCGCTACAAAGACCTGGCCCAGGTGGAAGGCGCCTTTCGCACCTTTAAAAGCGGCCACCTGGAAATTCGCCCCACCTTTGTGCAGACCGAGGCCAGCCCCCGGGGCCACGTCTTCGCGGTGATGTTGGCCTACCTGCTGGAGCGGGAGCTGGCCCATTATTGGCGGCATCTCGATACCACCGTCAGCGAGGCCCTGGATGAACTGGGTTCGGTGCGGGGCATCGAACTGGCCATCGCCAACGTCACCTGCCAGAAAGTCCCCCAGCCCACCGGCCTCAACCAGGAGTTGTTGGCCGCCGCCCAGGTAAAATTGCCGGACACCCTGCCCCTGAGGAAAACCCATGTAGCCACCAGAAAAAAAACTGTCAAGTAACTAATTTTTATTTGTATATCAATAGGTTATAGAATATTTTTCAGCACCTTAAAATGGAACATCCGATCAAACGGCGAAAATGGCCTTTTGCTGTCGAAGATGAGTTTGAGCGGAATACACAGGCTGGAATAGAAACGGTAGGGGTTATGCCAGCAAGCGTCGTTGCAACAGAGTCTGCATATCTCGACGCCCGTCGGCAATCAGAAGCACATAGACGTTATTCTCGATGACCCGGTAAATGATGCGGTAGGGTCTGAAGAAGATCTCGCGGTACTCCCTAACCCCTATAGATAGTAATTCCTTGGGGTAAGCTCCGCGGTGAGGTTTTTCGGACAGGCTACTGCATGCCTTTTCAATCTGCTCAAGTACGTAATCCGCCTTACCCGGAACATCGTGCCGGTCGATGTAATCGCATAAATCCTCCAGGTCATGGGCCGCGTCATCGGTCAAGAGTACCGAGAAGGACATCAGCGAGCTTCTCGCCGCTCCCGCAGCCGCTTGATGACATCGGCGGCTGGTTGAACCTTGCTTTCTTCGATCTGACGAGCGCCAAGCGCCAATATTTTCAGCAACGCCATGGTCTCCTGCGTCTGCTCGTAACTTTCAATGTCCTGCATGACCACCTTGGCCTCACCATTCTGGGTGATGACCAAGAAGCCCCCTTGTTTCCCCAGGTTGCGCACGATCTCTGCGGCATGCGCCTTGAGATAGCTGATCGGCTTGATTTGGATGGACAGTTTCATAATCCTTCCCCTCTTTCAAGTCCTTCAAGATATGACCAATTATAGTCCTTAAACGGGTCATTTTCAAGAAAAGTTTGTCGGGGATGGAAAATAGTTCCGGTCATGAGGTTTTTGGTCTAGCCGCTTAACTGCCCGAGTCCGTCAGATGCATTTTCGACAGTTGCTATCCCAGATAGAAGTATAACTCATTGAAATTCTTAGGTGGCATTGGGGAGAACGCCCAAAATGTAGTGCCAACCCATGCCTCCATAAGCCACTAAAAATACTTGACAATGCTTTTTAATATCTGCATATTATACACATGTTCGTGCTGAATAAACGTAGTGTTGGCAGGGGCGGCGCTTATGAATATCTGCAGATCGTCCGATCCTATCGCGAGGGCGGCAAGGTCCGGCAGCAGATCATCGGCACCCTGGGACGGCGAGACCATTTGGTGGCATCGGGCGAACTGGACGGCCTGCTGAAGAGCCTGGCGAAATTTAGTGAAAAACTCCGGGTGGTGGAGGCCGTCAGGGAGACGGGCCTGACGGCCCGCACCACCCGGCAGTGGGGGCCGGCCTTGGTCTTTGGGAGGTTGTGGGAGCGGCAGGGGCTCCCGGACCTGGTCCGAAAGCTGGCCCAGGACCGCAAGTTCGAGTTCGACCTGGAACGGGCTACTTTCGCCATGGCGTTGCAGCGGTTGTGCGCCCCCGGCTCCGATCTGGCCGGCTCGGAGTGGGCCAAGACGGTGGAAGCGCCGGGGTTCGATGGCCTGGCTCTGCAACACTTCTACCGGAGTGCGGCGTTTCTGGCCGGAGTGCGGCAGGACCTGGAGAGCCGGCTCTTTCACCGGGACCTGAACCTGTTCAACCAGACCTTGGAGGTGGTGTTCATCGACACCACCAGCCTGTGCTGTTGCCGGGACACGGAGACCGACTGGCGCCAGCGAGGCTACTCCCGGGACCGTCGCCCCGACCTGCCCCAGTGGGTCTTGTGCGTGGCGGTGAACGCTACCGGCTGGCCCATCGCCTGGGAGATTTTCCCCGGCAACACTGCGGACCAGAAGGCCTTGGGGCAGGTAGTGGCGGTGTTGCGGGAACGGTTTCGCATCCGCCGGGTCACGGTGGTGGCCGATCGGGGCATGATCTCCCGGGACACCATCACGATGTTGACCGATCACCAGGAGGCGCCTTTTGACTATGTCCTGGGTTGCCGCATGCGCCGACAGAAGGAAGTGAATGAGGCGGTCCTGGCCCGGGCCGGGCGCTATCAGCCGGTGGCGGCCAACCTGGAGGTCAAGGAGGTCCGGGTGGGAGCGCGGCGCTATGTCGTCTGCCGCAATCCCCAGGAAGCCGCCCGGGACGCCGCCGCCCGGGAGGTCATCCTGGAGAAGCTGAGGCAGAAGGTGGCGAAGCAGGGGCCCAAGGCGGTGGTGGGCAACAAAGGCTATGCCCGCTTCCTCAAGGTGGCCAAGGGGAGCGTCAGCATCGATGAAGACGCAGTCAAACGGGACTCCCGGCTGGACGGCAAGTTCGTGTTGACCACCAACACCGATTTGCCCACCGCGGCAGTGGCGCAAACCTACAAGAGCCTGTGGCGGGTGGAGCGGACCTTCCGGGAGCAGAAATCCACCCTGGAGGTGCGGCCCATCTACCACCAGCGGGACGACACCTCCATGGGCCACATCGTGGCTTCGTTTCTGGCCCTGCGCCTGGAAGTGGACCTGCAACAACGCCTGGATGACCGGGAGGTCAAGGTTCCCTGGCCGGACCTGATGCGGGATCTGGGCCGGGTGCAGTCGGTGCTCGTGGAGTTGGAAGGCCAGCGCTATCAGCTGCGCACCGATATGGTGGGCGCGGCCCACCACGCCTTCGCCGCCGCCGGGGTCCGGCCGCCTTCCCCGGTCACCCATTTGGGACCGGTCAGCTGAACCACCGACGCCGGACTCCCAAGTTATGTAGTGCCAACCTTTTTTTGGCATGGCTTAACTTACTGATAATCCAAAACTATTTTATATCAACTGTCGAAGATGAGTTTGAAAATTCCCCCTTGCATTTGCGTACTATATATAATACCTTGCCCTAAAGGTTGTTTATGACTGGCGAGCACCTGACCGAGATCCCCATTGTGTTCTATCGCACCTCGGGCGGCGTTGAGCCAGTCAGGGATTGGTTGAGGGTCTTGCCCGGCGATGACAAGCAAAAGATCGGATTTGACCTAGCCGCCCTGCAGGTTGGGTGGCCGGTGGGTATGCCGTTGGCCGCTCGCTTGGGGGCGGGTTATGGGAAATGCGCAGCAGCCTGCCGAGCCGCCGTATCGCCCGAGTATTGTTTTGCGTGCACGAAGGACGGATTGGCGTTGTGCACGGCTTTATCAAGAAGACACCGAAAACGCCGCGGGATGAGATTGAATCGGCGCGTAAGCGGATGAAGGAGATGAGCACATGAGCGAAAAAAGCCAACATTGGGGATCGACGCTCGATGACTTCCTGCACGAAGAGGGCATTTCCGAGGCGGCGAAGGCGGCGGCGGTTATCCGCGTGATTACCTGGCAGATTGCCGAAGAAATGCGCCAGCAAGGCATTACCAAGACGCAAATGGCCGAGCGGATGCAGACAAGTCGCTCCCAGGTTGATAGGATTCTTAAGGCCAAGGGTAATGTGACCATTGAGACGCTGCAAAGGGCCGCCGCGCTGGTTGGGCGTGAACTTCGCCTGGAATTGGTTTAGATCGGCAGCTTGTGGAGTGGGGTCAACAGCTTCGCAGGCGTAAACCAGTTTATCAAGGTCGTGGGTTTTGCGGAATATCCGGTCATGGGCGGTTAGGAACCCCTTCATGGTTTCCCAAGGTCTTTCAGTAATTCCTGGGCGATATTTGGGCTTTCCAGCCGCATGAGGCTTTCTTGTGCACTCCCGTAGCTGAGAAGATTGATGCTGCCGTACCACACGATTTTCTGGTCGATGACCGCGAATTTTTGATGGATGTTGGCCTTGAATAACAGGCGCACGCCCGCGTCTTGCAGCGATGCGAGGGTTTCCTCTAAGGCTGGCCGGTCCTTATCTTTGTAGGCATCTGTCGGCCTGGTGACCACGACCACGGCAACCCTCTTCGCCAATGCCGCTTCCAGGTTCGGCAGCATTTGCCAGGCTCGCCGCCTCGTAACGAAGGGGCTGACAATCACCGCCTCCCGGGCCGCGTTCATCATGTCGTTATGGTAAACGGGGAGGAAGTTGGTGTTATCGAAGATGATATTTGCGGGTTCCGAAGCTATGCTTTCCGCCTTGGCCCGATAGCCGCTGGCGGCATATCCAGCCAGCCTTTTCCGGTACATCTTTTCCAGGGGTCCGACGTGGATATCCACGTAGTCATAGATCTGGACCTCTTTTTTGTTCTCGAATAATCGGTGCAGCCTGCCGGCGTATTGCTGCAGCGTCCCTCTCCAGGATATGGGCATAGCCAAAAACAAGGTATCCAGCCGGGGTTCGTCAAAGCCCTCGCCGATATACCTGCCGGTGGCCACCAAGGTCAATGGCTCGCCGGCCGGCGTAGCGGCGATTCTTGCCAGGATATTTCTGATCTCTTTCACTCCCCTCCCGCCGGTGAGGGTAATCACCTCGGGGATTTTCTCGCCCAGCTTCCCGGCCAGCAATTCCACCTGGGCGGTTCTTTCGGTCAAGATGAGCTATTGAAGGCGGGATGCGCTGCGCTTTCCCGCCCTACAGGCTACGGGCTCTAAATTTATTGACACCGTCATTTTACTATGGCAGCATTGGCGTTATGTTTAAGGATTAGCAATATATTCCTACCTGCTAAACCAAGGTGTCATACATGAGAATAATCAAATCATTTCTCAAGCTCTTGGCATTAATTTTTGGTAGGAAAATGAAAACCGTTAACAAAATTTATTCTACTGGGGATAGCATTCATTGGAGTAAAAGAGATATTCAATGTATTGCTGAAACAGCCCAAAGAATGACGGATATAATTAATGAATCATTACAGATTGCCAAAAACACTAAGAATAGTGAAACGATAGCATCGCGTGTTAGAGTTGCCCGCCAAAAATTAAATGAATTAATAGATTATAGCAATAAATACCAATTTATTAAGATTGAAAAGTTACATGAGGTTGATGCAAATATCAGAGAATTTGAAGCTGAAATAATAAACGAGAGACATAACGATTATATAATAAAATTACAAGACGATAAAACGTACTATAATAACCAAGAGCTTGTTAAGGGCATAGTTTTCTATGCTACACTTCAAGTTAGAACTCCGCTTTCTGTTTTAATTCACCATGGTGAAAAATTTTCAGGTCCACCAAGCAAAGCCCCAAGATATGGAACTGAAGCAGATGGTTATTGGAGTTATGAACTTACAACTTGGCGGGAACTTGGAATTCCTATGGATGAGTTGCCTGAAGTAGCTGCCTCCGACGTTGGCACTGCAACGGCAAGTGAATATTTACCTTTTCTGATTGAATTTAGAAAAATTGTAGAATCAAAGGAAAGCATTGATAAGAAGATTATAGAAATAAAAAGACTAGGGAGAAATAATAGATTATTTAAAGACTTTACTAGAAAATTAAATGATTTTTATAAAAATGACTTCCCAGCTTCATTCTTCTACAATCAATTTACTCAGATACCAGGTATTGGCCAAAAATCCGCAAAATCTCTATTCGAAGCCGGAATTAAGACCTTTGATGATTTGAAAAATGCAGATGATAAAATCATTCTTGGTATTCCTGGCATAGGTCCAGTTGCCCTAAAAAAAATAAAAAAATACTTTGATGAATAAATTGATAAACCTGTTTTTCAATGCTTGTATCCTATCCCGCTTTCATGGCCGGGGGATTTCTCCAACAATATCCCCAACAGAAGCGCCCTCCCATAGGCCATAGCCTGTAGGGCGGGAAAGCGAAGCGCATCCCGCCTTTACCCCTGGGCATCGTGTCCTGATTGGGGAAAAATCGGTCGTAGGATTTGAACTTGATTTGATGCCGCTCGCTCATAGCGCGGGTAAGCAACGCCGAACCGAATTTTCGTGCCAGGCTGGCGGCAACCGGGTCAGCGAAGAAGAACCAGGCGTGGGCGCCATGACCGGAGCGCGAACGCTCAATCGCCGCCGGCACATCAAAGGCCGTGCAAACCTCTTTGAGAGTGGCCACATCCTCCTGCCAGCCATCTTTATCGAAGTCGATGGCCAGAAAATGGCATTTTTCATCCTGGCGCAGGGAATAGACGCCGGCAACGAGGTTTCCCCGCAGATGCGCTTCTATGACCTTTTCATCCAGGGCGGCATATGATCTATGCCTGCAGGAAGTGCACTTAACTTCAGGCTTGCCGCAAAAACCAGGTTTCCATTCATTCAGGCAGACAGGCGCATATCCGGCCCTGCCTTCCTTGCTCTCCCATCTTTTGGCATACACATCGTCCCGCCCCTTGAATAGGGACATGAAGAGTCGGATTTTTTCCGTGGGATTCGCCCTGTCTTTGAGGTGGAGTGATGGGTCCGATGAGGAGACATCCTGCTGAACCTCTTCTTCTTGAGAAATCCGGCTTTCCGGGGATTCGGCCAGACCCAGCCGGGCCTTTAAGGCGAGGTTCTCTTCTTTCAATGCCTGGTTTTCGGCGAGCAAGGCCTGATGCTTGAGAAGCAACGTCTTGAAATCCATTATGGCACACCTTGGCAAGGCGTCAGGGAAGGAGACGCTAAGTCCGTAGGCTACTGCCCGCAAAATCGAACTTTAATTTTAGGTGA
>Ga0366818_10148_pt2 | contig 25623 bp, 23 predicted proteins | sample TotcelFGM3001N14_FD_207090 | JGI IMG/M metagenome (GOLD analysis project Ga0366818, IMG submission 207090) | Enriched cells from coal bed in the Powder River Basin, Montana, United States - Total cells FGM rep3 HSBNCT.FGM.300.1.N14 ...
TTTCGCCATCAAAGGATTCCGCACTCCCGCCGCACATTTGGAACCGAAAGGAGTTTCCGGTGCTCAACGCCTTTCGGCATCAAAGGATTCCGCACTTCAATACCCTGAACGCCTTTTGCGGTTTCCTGCCAGTGCTCAACGCCTTTCGGCATCAAAGGATTCCGCACTACGGGGCCAGCCAGAAGGCGAGCAAGCGCGAGATGTGCTCAACGCCTTTCGGCATCAAAGGATTCCGCACAGCATCCATTTTAACAGGATGGCTGGACGAGGGTTAGGTGGGACGGTTTCAAGCATGTCATTTAGTGCGACTTCCGAGCAGACGTGTGGGGTACGTTTTCGCCAGTCGCGCAGACGCCAGACGGGATGCAAACGCCTGCCAGCGCCCGCTTTGGGACGTTGGCTCTCGATATTCACGCACCCAGTGCCCATGTCGATCGATTGTAACCGGCGTGGTGCTTGGATGTTAAGCCGGCTTGTGATCGCGTTGAGCGCCGCCACGCAGCGTTGCATGATCGCCTCCGGGGGAGGCTGAGGGTAGTTGTTCGACGGCGGCTTCACGATGCACGGGTAGGGTCAGCTATACGATCTTGAACGTCGGCGGTTTCTCCGCCCAACTGGACTGGTCTCCGGTCGAATGAATCGGCACCTTGGCCGCACACTCACTGCACAGCGGCATGACCAGCAGATCGTCTCCGTCCGCCATGACTTGGTTTAGCTCCCAGTGCAATTTTTCTAACGTCACGTCGTCCAAGCGGCAACGGAAGACGCTGTACTGCAACCGCGTGCCGTAGCCCTCCAACAGCTTGGCGACGCGCCGCAATCGCTTGGGATCTCGTATGTCGTAACTGATCAAATGCCAATGCCGCATGGCCATCGATCACCTCAGCCGCATTTGAGCGAACAGTCCGGGACAGCCGGTCCACTCCTTTTCCAACAGCCGCACCTCCAATTCCACCAGTCGGGCATACGTCATCGATTGGCCCGTATGCGGGTGTTGGTGCGATTCTTCCAATCGCTGCTCGAACAATTGCAGGGCTTTCTTGCGGCCTTGTTCCGACAGCCAAACATGTTCTGAGGTGATCTCGAAATCCACCGCGCAGTCCCACTGGCCGCGGTTGACGCTGCCGATCAACGGCATTTCCCACAGCGGCGTGCGGAACAACTCCATGACGTCCAGCACCAGCGGCGGCGCTGCCGTGCGCGGCTGGTGATAGAACCCAAACGCCGGCTCCAGCCCCACCGCCAACAAGCTGCGATGCACGATTCCCTGGACCAATGCGTACCCGAAGCTCAACAGGCAGTTGAATCGGTCGCGGGGTGGATGTTTGCTCCGCCCGCGGGGCTGCAATTCCGCCGGAATGTGATCGGACAGCAAACGCGGCAGCGCGGCGAAGTAGGATTTGGCGGCAATTCCTTCGAGTCCCAGCAGGGACGCGGCCGCGCCGGCCGAGGCGATGCCTTTCAGCGCTTCGCGGATGCGATCCACCTCGCCTTGGCACGCTGTCCGCAGCGGCGCATCGCCGCGCGTGGCCCGCAACAGATACCGCAACTGGGTTTCGACTTTGGCATGTACCAGTTGCCGAGCCAACCGCAGCCGTAGGGGGGCGTCGGCCAAGGCCGCATACTGCCGAATCCGCTGCTGGACGCGTCCGGGCGACGCCGAAGTGCCCGCGGCAAACCGGCCGCCGCCGGTCATCCACTGGACGGCCACGCCGTGGTAGGCGCACAGATGAATGGCCTGCGTGGTGACTTGACCGAACCCGTGAACCACTACCGCGTCAATCTGGCCGATGGGGACCTTCTCGGTGCCTTCGTCGGTCTTGACAACCAGCGTATTGCCGCTACGTCCGACATGCGCCCGTTGCGAGATCACGTGCAGCGTCTGCCGTTCGCGGTTGGAGGGGAAAAAGGTGGGTGCCGGCCGCTCGTCGTCGATCTGCTCCAGCCGTTCTTCTTCCGGCAAGCAGACGGGCGCCAGCGAACAGCGGCGGCACAGGTGCTCGTTGTCCGTCACGGGGGGCCGCGCGGTCGAGTGCCGCAGTTGGCGGGCGCGCGCCACGGCGGCGACCAAATCCTGCCGGGCTGTCTCGTCGACGGTCACGAAAGCCGTGACGTTATCGGCGTGATACCGGATGCGCGCCTGCGGGACCGCAACGCCAAGGACCTCTTCCAGCAGGACGGCGTAGGCGACGGCTTGGATCCGGTCGCTGGGCCAAGCCAGCGGCGTGTTGTCGTCGCCGCGGCGGCAACGTCCGCGTTTGTGTTCGTACGCCACCCATACGCCGTCGCGGCGGCGGACGGCGTCCACCTTGCCGAACGCGCCCCAGACGTCGCTGGCCACCTCGACGGATCGCTTTTCGGGGGACTCGTCGTCCAGCGGCACTACGTCGTCGTGCAGTCGCCGGCCGGCGTAAACGGCCCCGTCGGCCACGCGGATTTCTTCAACCTCTTCCAAGTAGAACAAGCGTTCGCAGTACAGCAGCGCGTGCAAGGCCATGACGCGCAGCGGCGGTTCGTCGGCGGCCTGGGCGTCCGCGTCAGTTGTCGGTTGCCCGTCGTTCCTGATCGAAGCGTAAGGCGACGCGGAGGCGGCAGGGGCCGGCGCGACAGCGCCGGGGGCCATGGACGGCAGGGCCGTCGCGGGATCGAGGGACGTAATGCTCATAGTGACTCCAGGATGCAAAAGCGAAAGGTGTCATGGTGTACTTCATCCGTGATTCTGGGTTCCGTCAGTGGCCAGTGGCCAGTGGCCAGTGGCCAGTGGTCAGTGGTCAAGTTGTCAGTTGGTCTGTGGTGGGTGGTCTGTTGGGAGCGACCTTCATTGTGTTCGTCTCGTGCCGGTGGAGCTCCAGAACTCCTGACATACGGAGCGGCCGAGATGAGCGGTCTTGTTTGTCATACGTTCTCCGGCCTCTGCCGGTGGACCCATGCCTAGCGGCTATATTTAGCCGCTAACGCCTATGCCCGTCTCTCCTCTCCGCCGCCGGAGAGGGGAGAGATGTTTTTGAGTCGCCTCTTGTAGCTGTCAAACTTTTTGCCCCCGACACGAGGTCGCCGGTGAGGACCTGAGTACTGCGTCGCCAGAAAATTTCTGCGACGCTCAACTGCTCGATCGCGCCCCGCCCTCCCGCTTCTGGCCGCTCGACGATCAACCGGCCGATGTCCCAGTACATCAAGATCAATTCGCGATTCACTGCTAGCGCCGCCTTGACACGAGCCGCCGGAATCCGCTGCTTGACAGGTGCCGGCGAGCAAGTCAACATAGCCTGTGGGAAATGCGGCTGGCGATGTTGCCGCAGGACTTAACGACGCGACTTCTGGCACTGACGGTCGTTTTCGTTTTGGGCTCATGTCGTACTACTCGGTGTCAGGGGTGACCGTAACGCGGCAAAACGAGTCTCGATTCGCGGTCGTGGACAACTACTCAACGAAGAAGCAGCACGCGGCCAAGCCCTCAGCGACGGATAGCTCTTTGAGGTCGAACCGGCGGCGGATGCTTTGGTTTTTTGCATGGTCAATCCAGACGGGCAGACTGTAGAACCCTCCGGTCTCGTCGGGCTTCAGGAAAAGCAATCGCTGCTCAGCACTTGGTTGGGAGATCCGAACTGAATTGACCAGATAGCTGCTCTCGCCTAGCGAGAGCCCGCCAAAGCGTTTGACCGTGGCCGGATGCTCGATCGCTTCCGCAACCAAGGCAGGTAGCTTTGGTGATCCCTGATCGTTCCCGTCAGCGAGCCACACCCACAGGCTCAGGCCAAGTAAGATGTCCTGGTAATCGGGCCTCAAGTCACCGAGTTCCTTGCCTCGGCGCAGCTTCCGGAAAACCTTCGAACGTACGGGTTCAGACTCGATCGCCAGTGCCATGATGACCCCGCGGTGTCTGTCTTTCTGATCGCGTCCGACTCCGCACAAGGACAGTAGCATTCCGTAGACTGATGATGGCGGAGGTGCCGGATACGTGTCCTGATATTCGCGAGATTCGTACGGACGAAAAGCGCAAATCGGAACCTCGACGAAGAGGCTAATTTCTGTCTTCATGGCTGGCGGTTCCTAATCGAGACTGGCGGTCATCTTTTGTATCGCTGCCGTCACAGCTGCCTTGACTCCGGGCTTGACGTCGACGCCAAGCTTCTTCAGCTCGTCGATGCCCTCGATGTCGTCAATGGCTGCCCCCACAACAACCTCGGCGGGACCGACGTCCGGTTCCTCTCCTTGCATCCGACGAACAAGCCGAGCCAGCGACAACGTGCCGCGTTCGTCTTCGTCGAAGCAAAGCATGATGCGCGGTGCGGGGTCGTCCGTCACTCGCAAGACAATCGCTTCCGGTGCAAAATCGTAGAAGTACCGAGCGTGATTGCCGCCAACTCGGCGCAGGTTCTGAATACCCTGCAGCGTCTTTTGGGCCCTGGCCAACTTATCGCCGCCCTGCAATGCCTCTGGAGTCATGGCAAACGTGTACTGGTAGCGTGTGTCATGCATTTCGGAGGCGTACGGGATGGGATTGTTGTGGGTGACGCTTGGATTTGCGCCTGGGGATGCGAAGTTGGCAGACACGGTGCCCGGCCACGGGGTCGTGCTCACAGCGCGGCTGATTTCGAGAATCCCGCGGCGGCTGAGCGTCTCCTTCTTGGCGTGCATGAAGCCCAACACATCGTTATCGATGTACCTTTCCCAGCCGTCGCTGAACTCGCGATCTTTCCACTCGCTACCGCGATGCGAAACAACGCGGTTCAGTTCAACTTCGCTGTCCTCGAGCCACCCTTCGCGCAAAGCGTAACGGATGGCTTCACTGCTGACGGTCGAATACAGATCGCCATTTCGGATGATCTTCTGCAGGGTCGTGGCGGTTCCTTCGTTTTCGCCCCGGTTATTGGCGGCGACAGCTCGCGTGGTCAGGACCGTGCCGAACAAGTGCAAACTCATGCGTCAACTCCTTCAGTTTCAGGGGACTCTGTCTGTTCATCGGTCTTCAAACCGGCTTCGCGTTTCTCTTTGCTTTGATAGCTGGCGAGCGCAAGCAACGCCAAGTCACGAGAGCGTTTCCAGTCATCGTCGATCAGGTGCCATACCAAGTCGGGACGCTGCCGAACGACGGGTGACCGGTACTTCTCAACAGGCCTCGCAAAAAGGTCGATAATCGCTTGGCGCAATAGGGGCCGAGTCTTCGCCCGCGTGAGGCAACGACGGATGTCCTCATTGAGATCTTCGATCCGATCACCAAACGTCCGCGATCCGCCGCGTTCAACCGCATCAGCTTCCCGGCGGTACAGCGCCGCAAGTACTTGCCAGAATGCTTCAACAAAGAGACGCTCTTCCGGATTATCCCACATTTCTTCTTCTTGGATCAGTTCCATAAGTTGTCCTCGTTGGTAAAGGAGATTGTAGAACCACAGCCGTTCGGTAGACACGCCCGGCTGTTTTTTTCGTTGACGTTCCACTGCAGCCCAATCCCACGGGAGTGGCTGGAAAAGATCGAGATACCACGGTCGCGCAGCCATCAGGTTGTCAGCAATGCGGCCGCGACCGGTCGGAACCGACGTAAAATCCCTTGCTTCGTTGGTTGGCTGCTCATTCTTTCGCTTACGTGCTTTCGCATTCTCTGCTGACTCAGATTTAGGCTTGCGCTTCATCCAACGGTTCATCATTACGCGGTTCAAAATGCGGTAACGACGGCAGATCTTGGCCGTAGCGTTCACATCGGCTACGCCCTTGCGAATGCTCTGGCTCTGGTAGTAACCGACCTTTCCCATGGCGACGACGCGACACCCTGCCTCAAGATCGCGCCGTGCCGGATCAGAGGTGTATTCAGCCAAGAACCGCAAGGCTGCGTCACCAAGACTCGCGACATCCGTGTAACTCGGATCGAGCCCGAACATCGGCAAGAGCCGCACGGATGCGAAAACCTCCACGTCGCGGACGTCGGGCACGACGAACAGCCACGTACTGCGTTCGCTGTGCAGTTGTTGATACATGCAGACGATTGGCGCCAGCATCAACAAGAGGCCCGCCTTGGCGGGGCCACTCCAGGCAACCTCTGGTCCGTAGCGTGGTGCTATTCCTGGGAAGACCCAACCCGAAAGGCTGACATCCTTTTCGGCAAGCGTGCCATCGCGTCCGAAGAAGCCGGCCTTCGCAAGGTCAGTGATCGGCTTGAGCTTTGCGGAATCGAGGGATTGATAGGCGATCTTGATCTGTCGGTCCTCGTCTAGGTTGATGATCTGCTCGACCAGATCCCCCTTGGGTTGGACGCGAGGGTGCTGAAGGAATGTTCGCATGATGCCGTTGTGAGCGCAAACTCGCATAAAGGAATTTTCGCTGGCCTCCCAATCGCGGTGAATTGCCGGTAGATATAACACGCGATCGCGAACCTGCCATGCAAAACTGAAGAGCTTTGTCAATGCTGCTTCAAGGGAATCGGTGGAGCGAATCGTCACGGATTGCCGAGTCAAATCTGCTTCGCTCCATTGCAACGGCGACAAATCGGCGCGAAGCTCCTCTGCGGCTCGAAGCGTCATAGACAAAGCCGCAATCCCGGCGCGTTCCAGCAGACCGGTGCCAGGCCCCGTAAGTTGCCAAGTCAACGAGTTGGTTTCATTCTTGCGCATTTACAATGGTCTCCAATATCAGAGCGAGATGGGGCGGAACACGCCGCATCCCATGTGTCTGCGTCCGCCGATCCCACCGATTTGAAGATCTAGTGATTCGTTCGGCGCAAGTCCGAGCAAATGCAATCCAAAACCCACGATCTGCTTGTCCTTGATGCGTAATGTGCGCCGTTGTTGCACGTGGAAACCAACGGCACGGGAAACACCGATTTTGTCTAGCTGGCGTCTCACGGCGCCAGCGAACTCCGGTGGGTCCATATACCCTTTGATTACGGCGAGCCTACAGGCGATGTCGCGGCTCGGCTGAAGCGGCAAAACCTGTGGGACACCGAGGCGAACTAAGGTTCCATCTACATCCAATTGTTGCCCTGCGAGCGTGATACACATCGGAATCTGATCAGGGGAGACCCGCAAGCGAACGTCACTCCATCGGCATAGCCGTAGTCTTCGGTGAACAACGATACGGCCGACTATCGGGTGGACAGCAATGCCGCTTGCTTCGTGCAGCAGAGGTATCAGGCGAGACAATGCGCCCAACAGTGCGTAGCCGTGATCGGCTGGCAGAGTTTGCGTAGAAAATGCGGCAAATGACAAATCAACGGCCGGACAGGGTTGGGGGCTCATCAGTTTTCTCCGTAACGCTCGCGAATCCACCGTTCTGCACGCCGAGCGCGATTGCAGATGGTCTGGCCCGTAACACCTTGGCGAGCGCCGAGTTCGCGGCACGAGAGCCCATCGGGATGAGCACCTTTCCAGGCGTACAACGACTCGCGTAGGTCATCGGGCAGCGCCGCCATTTCTTCCAGGAACTCCTTTAACTCCAAACACTCATGCGGACGGTTACGAAAGTCGGCAGGCTCGACTTCCAGCGATGTGAAGCGTATCATCGTTTGTCCTCCTGAAACGGACGCATTTCGCGCAGTTCTCTGAGGTATTGCCTGAGAAAATGCGGAGCGTACTTCCGGACATACGACCCAACGTGTCGAATTCCGCGGGTAAGCCCCGGGGCCAAGCCAATGTAGATCGCCCCGAGCGCGCCCGCTCGAGTGGCTTCCGGGTCGCGAAACCTTTCCGTACCGAGTATCGTGGAAGCGGCCCGCGAAGCAAGGAAGTCGGCGATGTGATCGGCGAGGATTGTCCGTGGATCGGAGACGGGGGATAGCATCGTGCGTGAGCCTCTGAAGGTTTCTTTGGAGACTTACTAGTACACTACAAACCATTTCGCGTTCTCGTTTATAAGACGCGGATTGTACGAAAACGTCAAGTCGAACTTGCCATTTTTTCTGAAACCACGTCCTATATCTTGATGGATGCCGCCAGGCGTTTAGCACGTTTGTGTAGTCCTAGTTGTTTGCAAATTAAGGGCTTACGTTCATTCTTTGATGCCGTTAGGCGTTTATTCAGGGCACATCCCACGACGCGCCAGCTATCTCGTCGTAGAGTATGCTGCCTCGTCGGGCGACAGGATAGCCGCGGACGTGCCGGTCCCAGTTGAACCCGCGCTTGAACAACATTGGAATCGTCCACGGAATCACGTCTCGCGTTTTCGCATCTGCAGACAGATACGCGATGTCCTCTTCGCGGAGTACGGTAATACTGTTGTCGCCGTCGCGAGCCGGTAGCGGCTGGCTCTCCCAGCCTCCGTCCAGCCACGCCGAATGCACCGTTCTGGACCAGTCTTCATTGGACTGCATGCGCTGGACGTAGACGGCCAACGTACTCTGACTCAACGCCGACCCCGCCAATTCGTCGATCATGTCACGAGCGGCCCTGAGTTGTTCCGGAAAGTCCTCCTTGTCATAAGGACGACCAGCGAAGGGATAGACGTACGCAGGCTTGGGATCGTGGGACCGGGCAAACCGGCTGAGGCGGCCCAGCCGCTGAACCAATGACGGCAATGGGCACAAGGCCGTTACAAGCACGTCTGCGCTGATGTTCAAAGACATCTCACAAACTTGGGTCGTGACGACGATCGCCGGGCCGGGGCATCGGCGTTGTGTCTTTTCGTCATCGGCGTACCCGAATTCTTCGATCACACGCTTTTGCAGCTCAACCCGTCCAGTGCATCCCGGCGGATTCCCGCCGTAGCGGAAGCGGCTGTGGTAGAGTATGGTGCGCAGTCCGGTGATTCGCGCCTTGAGTTGCTCAGCTTGACGAAAGACGTCAATCGCATCGTTCACCGTGTTGCATACCCACAGGACTTTCTGCTGACCATGCACAACCTCTTCGACGTCGGACCAGCACTGGTCCGGGCCATCGCGCCATTGAATTCGGTATCGCTCGACATTTTCGATTGTCTTGTCGCCTTCGATGGGCGTTTCATTGATCCTGCCTTTCGCAGCCCGTTTCAATGCTTCGAGCCGATTCGGTGGGATGGATGCGCTCATGATGAGCACGGGAACTCCCGGAAAGGTCTCCAGAAATCGGAGTAATTCCGCAAAAAGGCGCCGGTCGTAACTGTGAACTTCGTCGAATACAAAAGCCCCTCGGACAATCGCCGGAAACGCGAATAGCGGCCGACGTTGGTTTTGCACCAGGCCGAGTATCGTGTCGACCGTGCATGCAACCACTTGCTGTCCCCATGCCCTTAGCGACTCTAGACGCTGCGCCCGTTCCATTGGAGATTCGTCGGTGCCGGCCGAATTCCACATCGAACGAAGATCGGCATCGGCGCGACTGTGGATGAGGTCGCGCTCGAGGTTTGACTGGGCAAACAGATAGTCTTCGAACCCGGCGGACGCGGTTCCGGTGGTCGGATAGGCAAAGAACAACTTTCGGCCGTCGCTCCATTCCTCGCCCCACATGTACCCAGCTGTCGTCTTTCCGTTGCCGCATCCGGCAGTGACCACCGTCACCAGCGACTGGCTGGCGGCAACGGCCAGTTGAAAATCGTGCGGTTGGCTGCCCTTCAAGCTGGACTGGAAAATTTGCCGGGCGTCCGATCGCTGAAGGCTCAGTGCGAGCCAATCGCGAATCCGCGAGGTGATCTCCTCGCTCTCGCACAGTGATGCCGACCCGGCAACATCCGCGGCGACCAAGAGTACCTTGAGCAACGCCAAGTGCAGTTTGAATGTTCCATCACATTCGTACTCGCGCCATCGGGATTGTGACTGCCGGACAAACCGTCGAACAGTTCTTTCGAGTCCAGTTTCGGAATCATCCAACGGATCGAACGTCTCGTGTTTCAGCCGTGGAACGTTTTCGCGATTGTCGGCGTCCGGGGCCAGGCATTCCCATGCCTGTCGCAATAGCCTCGTGATCTGGGCGTCCTCCGCGTACAGGTCGACAACTCTCGGAATGTTCCCGGTTCGATAAATCGGGTCTTCGGTGTCCCCAAACCGCCTTTCCCGCAACTGCAGGTGGTGGCCTCCGACGGCCCACGCGACGGCCCAGCGGTCACGCTCGTCTGGGAGGCTCTGGGCGAACCACTTTCCCCAGAAACGTTCATCCATCAGCAGGACCGCAGCCAGAATTTCGTGACGGACAGGTTGGCGCCGTTGGCTGGCTTTCTGGACGATTGCTTGAAATGCACTATTTGCCTTGGCCACGTCATGCAAGATTGCTGCGGCGAGAAAAAGCGGGCGAATTCGCTCGCGAAGGCGAAACGCGTCCGTTGCGAGCAACGCCGCCAGATCATGCTCGATACAATCCCAAATCGCTTCTGCCGCATCCCGCACCGCGAGGCAGTGCTCGTCAATCCTTGGTGGATCGCGATCATCGTCTTTCGAACGGCTCTTGGCGATCAATTCGACGAATCGGCTCAAACTCATTTCCTACTCCCCATCAAATCGGCACAAACACCCCGCAGCCCATATGACGGCGGCCGCCGAGGCCGCGGTCTTGGAGGGTCAGGGATTCTTCGGCGGTGAGGGCTTCGACCAGGACTTCGTAGCCGACGACTTCTTTCTCTTTAATCCGCAGGGTGCGGCGTTTGCCTAGGGTCAGTTGAGCTTCGACCGACACGCTCATGGTGTCCAACTGGCGGCGGGCCGCGGCGGCGAATGCCTCCGCGTCCAGGAAACCTTTGATCGTCACCAGACGGCTGCGCACCGCCGGCAGCGGACGGAGCGTCCAGACCTGCGGGACGCCAACCCGCAAACGATGGCCGGCGACGTCCAATTGCTTGCCGGACAATGCCAACAGCGGACCGATCTGGTCGGAATCCGCGCGCAGCACCAGCCGGCTGCGGTCGTTCAATTGCAGCTGGCGGTTGCCGATCTGTTGGCCGCGGATCGGATGCACGGCGATCCCATTCGTCTGGTGTAATTGCGGCAAGACGCGCGACAATGCGCCGTACAAGTGATAGCCGTGGTCAGCCGGGATGGGCTCTGCGGCAAGGACGGCAAAGGCCAAGTCGACGATGGGCATAGTAGAACTCCGCGTCAGATGCAAAGGGTCAGGGGCCAAGCTCGATTGTTAGTTGTCCTTGGTCGGTTGCTCGTTGTCAATCCGTGGGGGGATTCGGCTCGTCATGGTTGGGGCGTTCGGCTCGTTGTTCCGCTGCCAAATTTACGGCGTTTGGCGACACCAAAAAAGTGCCTTCGGCCTGCCGTTAGACGAGCCCTGATCCCTGACTGCTGACTCCGGATCCGTTGCTTCATGCCTTTTGTGGTTCTCTGTTCGTGGCTGGCCGAGTTGGCTTCTGGCCGTATGCGGCGGCCATCGCTTGCAAGTCGGCGGCGATTTCGGCGCGCAGCGACGGGGGCTCCAGAACCTCGGCGGCGGGGCCGAAGCTGAGGATCCACGGTTTCAGTTCAGCCGTGCTGGACAGCCGCAGCTCGGCCAGCAGGCTGCCGTCGCGCTGCGGGCTCAGCCGCTGGCTGGAATGCCATTTTTTCTCCTGCACAAACCGCGCGGCCGGCGGGCGGAAACGGATCGTGACGGCGATGTCGTCATGGCCTTCGTAAATGCCCAGCGAGCCGGCCAGACGGGCGTCCAAGTCGAGATCCGCGGGCACCGTGAACGGCATCCGCTCGACGTCCGCCTGCAAGATGCGGTCGACGCGCCACGTGCGCACGGCGCCGTCCAACGGTTTGTAGCCGACCAGGTACAGCGCGCCTTGATGCCGCAGCAAACGATACGGATGCACGTCGTACGTCACCGGCTCGGTGGCCCGCTGCGAACGATACGCGATGAACACCACCCGATGCTCCTCGATGGCAATCAACAGCCGGTCGAGGATCTCGGCGTGCGGGCCGTAGTCGGTGACTCCGAACGCGGTCTCGCCGAAGATGCCGCGCATCTTTTCGAGATAGCGGACGACCCGGGGACCGAACGCCGCCCGCAGCTTGCAGTAGGCCCGCTCCGCCGCCTCGCCAATCAAGGTCCCGGCCAGCGGTTGCAGGGACTTGTGGCCTAGATACATCGCCAGGGCTTCGTCAAACGTGAACCCCAGGGGGATCTCCCCAGCCTGCGGGCCGATCCGCCAATGCTTCACGCCGCGGCTGCCGACGATCTCCTGCAATGGAAAACCGACGCGCTCGAACAACCCCAAGTCGCGCCGAATCGTCTTCTGGCTGACCTCGACCGCTTCGGCCAACTCACGCAACGCCGCGCCCTCGGGACGCGCGGATAATAGTCGTAATAGTCGCCATTGCCGGACTAGCGCCGGCTGTGCTTCGCTCATGACGTATCTTTCTTCGGGTCGTGTCCGGGGGTTGCCAGTCACGATCTTTCCACGTCGTCAAGCGAATGTACAGTCCAGGTGGGACAGACAGCTGTCCCACGTGACAGGCGTACAGGTCACGGGGAGGCCGACGATGGAGACTGGGCCGGCGACGATTGCCAATCCGGGCGAGGAGAAGAAATTGGCTTACCACTTCTGGCAGTCTTCGAGTTTCCCTTTCCCGCTGTGAGCGGCGACGATGCTCAGCCCGCGGCCCGAAAACCGCCGTAACGTGGCGAAATCTCGGGGGCCGCTCGGGCTGGTCTGCGTTTTCGGTCAGCGGCCGCTTGGACCTTCGTCCTTTTATCCAACAGGGGCCAGCCGCTGCTCGCATAGCTCTAACAGCTGAGCGGTCAGCGGGTTTCGCTCGGGAAAGCGTGTGCTGATGAAGATGTGCCGAGCCAGGGCGAGCGTCGTATAGACGTCGATGGCCTGCCGTCGGCGGCCGCTGGATAGTTCCAGATAGCGCTGCGTCAGCGACTGTTCGGCTTCGCCGAGGGCGGCGGGGTGGCCCAAGGTGCGCAGCGCCTGCTCGATAAGATGCGCTCGAAAGTTGCCGATGTCCAAGGCCGGGTCGCCTTGGCAGTACAGGTCCAGATCGAGCAGGTACAGCCGCTCGCCGTTGACGAGCACCTGATCCGGATAGAAGTCGCGATGAATTCCACAGCGGCTCGTCGCCGGCACGGAGGCGGCCAGTGCCGCACAGGCGCCGACGATCCGCTCCAGCCGGCTCGACCACGCCGGACGCGCCAGGGCCAACTCGCCGAGCCGCTCGGTGAGAATCCGCATCTCGTCGGCCATCGTATGCGTACGATGCGTCGGAATGTCCGCGCGGTGCAGTTTGTGGATCGCTTCGGCAATCCGGCCGGCCAGTCGCGGACCCTCGGGACCGGCAAGCAGGGGCGTGGCAACGGCGCCGGTGACTTTTTCCTGGAACCACATCTGCCACGCCGGCACAGTCCCCAGCGGCCGCGGCACGCAGATGCAATCGGCCGCAGACTCGTCGAAGCCCGCCTGCCGCAAGCTCTCGACCAGCTGATGGGTTCGCCGGTCGAGGCCCTTGGCGCGGGCCTTGCCGATGATGGTCACAGAACCGCCGGTGCCCGCCCATTCGTATTCGACCATCCCCCTGCGCTGCGGCTTGTACCGCGTGACGCGGATCGCGCGCAGACGGAGGGGGAGCGTTGCGGCCGGAAGCCGGATCGCGATGGAGGCCAAACGGCGACAGACGTCGGCGGGATCGAGGGCGTTACGAACAAAAGCCATTTGCGGATCCGCGGCGACGCCATAGCGGTCCTCGACCTTCGGGTTGGCCTCCAATTCGGCAGGGACAGCAGGCACGACTCGGCGATGCGTGTCAGCATTGCTGTGCCTGCGAACGGTCAGCATTTCCTCGACCTCGTCCAGAATCCGCCCGGTCTGATGCTTCCAGTCGGGCGCCCGGCTTCGAAAAGCATGGGGGGCCAGCCGCATCAATCCGGCGGCGGTCCACACGTCCAAGCGGTCGAGCACCGACGGGTCGGGATAGCCGCGGAGCAACGCCTCGCCCAGCTCATCGGCTCGCTGACGGAGCGGGGCTCCGGGAACGACGGCTCGATTGAGATGTGCCAGGAAATTGCCGAGATCGGCGGCGGGATCTCCCCGGCCAGCGGCGTCCAGGTCAACCAGCGCTACGGACTCGTCTTGCAACAGCACTTGGCCCGGATGAAAGTCGCCGTGGACGGCGGTCTTGTGCCGTGGCATCCGCTGGATCTCGTCGGCGATTCTGCGAGCGAGGTCCTGGGCACGGTTTCCGAACTCGGGACACAGGTAGTCCAGCCCCACCGCCGCGTCCAGGAGCGCTCGCGATTCCGCGGCGGGCGTTAACCGCTGCGCCTGCCGGTTGCGTTGTTCATGAAGTTCGCCCAGCGCCGCACCGACACGCTGCATGTCCTCGATAGAGAATTCCCGGCGCGTCGTGGAGCCATCCAACGGGCAACCGGCAAGCCATTCGAATGCGGCGGCTTGACAGCGATTCGATTTCGCAATACGGCGCGGAATGCGAAGCGTCGCGCCCGACCGCAGGCGTTTCGTGCCCGAGTAGACGTGCTGATAGTCCCGCGCCCCGTAAAACTTGACCACCGCAACCGGATGGCCGTTTGCGATCAGCCGCCCGACGAGCCGCCGTTCCGGCTTGTAACGGAGCAATTGCAGCTCGCCATTCCACCATTGGCGGCGCGTCGGGAACAGGCGTTGCCACAGTTCCCGCCGCGAGCGCTCGTCCGCCAGCCGGGTAAGATCCCGCAGGCGGCGGTCGTGCGGAAACAGCATCGTCACGAGGCCCTGGTCCTTCAGGACGTACGGCTGAAAGGCGGACTGCCCGTCGCAAATGGCGACTCCCGCGAACTTGTCCGCCGTATCGAGGCGATGGGCACGGGCGGTGACGAGGGTGTCCACGCCCGCCACACGAACGCGATATCCGGCAAGACAACTCGTGTGCGGCTTGTATCGCAGGTAGAAGATTTCCGCGGGCCCTTCCACGTCCCAACGCGAACGCATCGCGGCGACGAACGCCTCCGCGTCAAGCAGGATTCTCAATCCCGGCAGCGCCGGATCGCGTTCGACTATCGCCGCATCGTCGACCGAGAGCATCAAGTCATCTCCTGTTGGGGCGTCCCAGCCGTTTCGGTCGATAAAGTCATCGAGTTAAACGGAGGTGGCACACTGACTGCGATAGAGCGTCGCATAACGGCCGTCGGCGAGCATCAAGTCGGCCGGCGCGCCGCATTCGATCAGCCGGGCGTTTTCCAGATAGAAAACGACGTGGGCTCGGGACGCGAGCTGCAGGTTGTGGGTGATCAGCAGCGTGGTGCGGCCGGAAGCCAGCCGGATCAGAGCTTCGGTGACGGCCCGTTCGTTTTCTTCATCCAGCCCGGTAGTCGGCTCGTCCAGGATCAGGATCGGCGAGCGGCGGACGGCGGCGCGGGCGATGGCGATCCGCTGGCGCTGGCCGTGCGACAAGGTCACGCCGCGTTCTCCCAGCACGGTATCGTAGCCTTCCGGCAGTTCCGTAATGAACTGGTGAGCATTGGCCAGGCGGGCCGCGGCCTCGATCTCCTCGGGCGTTACGTCGCGTGCGCCGTAGCCGATATTCTCCGACACTTTCGCCGCAAACAGGATGCTGTCTTGCAGCACCACGCTCATCTGCGAGCGCAGCGAGGCGAGCGTGTACTGGCGGATATCCCGGCCGTCGATCAAGACTTGACCCTGTGTGGGGTCGTACAGCCGCAACAGAAGACTGGTCAGCGTGGACTTGCCGATGCCCGAAGGGCCCACCAGCGCCACGTATTGGCCCGGCTCGATCTCGAAGTCCACCTGCCGGAGCACCTCGCGCCCGGATTCGTACGCGAACGTTACGGCGTCGAAACGGATGCGGCCCTGCAAGGCGGGGGCGGGAACCGCGTCGGGCAGATCGCGGATTTCCGGCACCCGCTGCAGAACGTCCAGGACGCGTTCGCCGGCGGCCGCCGCCTTGGCCAGACGCCCGGAATACTTGGCGAAATCCTTGGCCGGCGTCAAGGCCCGTTTCAGGTAGGTCACGAACACCAGCAGATCGCCCGGCGTCAACTCGCTCCGCAGGACCAGCCGGGCTCCGAACCACAGGACCATCGCCGTCGCCACCGCCAACAGCACGTCGACGGAGCGTTCCAGGCGGGCGGACAGCCGGGCCGCCTTGAGGTCTTCCTTCTGGCTCTGTTCGTTGCGGCCGGAAAACGCGCCGGCAAACACCGCCTCGAGGGACAGCGTCTGAATGATCTTGATCGCCGTGATCGACTCGGCCGCGATCGAAGCCATGGCGCCCTCACGCTCCCTCTGCTTGCGCGCGGCATCACGAATGCGGCGGCCGATGCGGACCGTCGTGAACCAAAACAGCGGGACGGTCGCAAACGCCAGCAAGGCCAATTGCCATTGCAGCCAGGCCATCATGACCGCCATTCCCACGAGGATCAGAAGACTGGCGATCAGGGGAAGAATCGCGGTGGAGGTGACGTCGCGGACCATGCTGACGTCGCGCGTCACGCGCACGATCAAGTCGCCGCTGCGGGCGCGGGTGTGAAAGGACAGCGACAGGCCTTGGACGTGCCGATAGAGGTCGTCGCGGACGTGGCGGAGCACGCGGTTGCCGATTTTCGCAAAGCCGATGGTTTCCCAGTACTCCGTCACCGCCCGCAGGCCGGAAATCACCACGATTGCCATCACGGCGAGCGTGAGAACCGTGAGCGGCTCGAATCGGTCCAGAATGCCCAGCCGGACATTTCCCCCGGCCCCCGCGATGACTCCGTCGAAGATGAACTTCAACGGCCAGGGCTCTAATAAGCGCAGCCCAACTCCGGCAAACAGAGCGGTCATCGAACCGAAGATGAGTTTGCGTTCCGGCCGAATCCAGGGCCAGAAATGGCGGAAGATCCGCAGGAGGCTGGGCACCGATTCCTTCAGACGCTGAGGTCGTCCCATTACTCGTCTCCCGGCGTCATTCGCACCGTCACAGGCTCGCGGCGCCCGGCGAGCGTGAGGATCTGTCCCGCAACCGTTTCCCACGTGTGCGCGCGCAGCACACACGCTCGGCCCGCCTGTCCCAGCCGGCCGCACAACTCCCGGCTCTGGCGCAAGCGTTCGATCGGCACGCACAGCGCCGCCGCATCGCCCGGCGCGCACAGCAGTCCGTTCACGCCGTCCTCGATCACGGTCTCCAGCTGGCCGATCCGGCTGGCCACCACGGGCCGCCCGGCGGCCATGTATTCGTAGATCTTCAGCGGCGAAAAATAGAACCGGCGCAAGTCCGGATAAGGAGCCACTGCGACATCCATGGAAGCCAGCAGGCTCGGCACTTGCTCGGGAGACACCGCCCCGGTGAATTCGACCGCGCCGCGAAGCAACTCGTCGCGGCCGGCCCGATCCTCCAACGCAGCTCGCTGGGGTCCGTCGCCGACGATCAACCCCCGATAGGCGGCGTCACGGCTGCGAAGACGTCCCAACGCGTCCAGCAGCACGTCGACTCCGTGCCAAGGCTTCAGGGTTCCCACGAACCCCACGGTAAACGCACCCGGCACCGCGGGCCGGCACGGGCTCAGGCCGGCCGGAAAACGCGCCGGGTCGACGCCGTTGGGAATGACGTGAACGTTCCGACAGTCCAGCGGAAAGCCGTTCAAGTACGAAGCCACCTCGTGGGAAACGGCCAGCAGTGCCGTGGCGGCCGCAAAAGCCCGCTCGGTCACGCGCACCGCAGCGGCGCGATCGCACAGCCCCCGATGTTCGGCTTGCTCTTCGATCAACGGGGCGTTCACTTCCAGCAGGCCGGGGATCCCCGCCCCCGCGGCGTGTTCCATTCCGGCAAAGCTCCACAACGAGTAGCGCTCGTAGATCGCGTCCCACGGGCCGTGCCGGTGGAGCGTGTCACGAAGTGCGCCGTTGGCCGCCATGCTCTGTTGCTCCCGCACGGCCAGTTCGCCTTTTCCGGCATTCGGCAGACGGTGGACGGCCAGATCGCCCAAGTCCGTCGGCGGCTCGGCATCAAATCGCGCCGCCAGCAACTCGACCTCGGCACCGCGCTTGCGCAACGCCCGCACCACCTCCTGAACGTGAATCGAGCACCCTTTGCGGCCGAAAACCGGCACTCCCGGATCCGTGCAGACAAAAGCGATCCGCATCAAGCGACCTCCTGCAACGAGAAGGCCGTTGCGGGCGAGACGATCGCCGCGGGCGAAACGGCCGGCGCCGCGGAAACGGCGGCGGCGGTGGCGAAAATCCGCCGCATCTGGGACGTGTTGCGGTGGATATCGAAATCGCGTTCGATCAGCGCCCGCGCGCGTTCGGCAAGTTCCGTCCGCAAGTCGGGTGAATCGAGCAGCTTTTCCATCGCATCGGCCAGGGATTCCGGATCGTGTTGCGGCACGATCAAGCCGGTCTCGCCGTGGCGGATGACTTCCGGAATGCCGGTCACATCGGTCGAGATGCACGGCGTGCCCAGCGACATGGCTTCCAGGAGCACCGTCGGCAGGCCGTCGCGATTGCCGTCGTCGCCAACGATGCAAGGAGCGGCGAACACGGCGGCTTCCTGAACGATCCGAATCACGTGGGGCTGAGGCCGGGGGCCTGCCAGTTCCACCATGTCCGCGAGGCCCGCCAGGGCGATTCGCCGGCGCAAGTCGCTCTCCAACTCGCCGTCGCCGATGATGCAGCATCGCACCCGTCGGCCTCGTCTTGCCAAAACCGCGCAGGCATCGATGAGGTCGGCGAAGCCTTTTTTCTCCACCAGCCGCCCCACGGCCACGATCGTGTCCGACCGCTGGCGCGGCGAACGGTAGGGAAAGTCGGCCAGTTCCAGCCCGTTGTAAATCCGCCGCACACGGGCCGCGGCGTCCCCAAACGTCTCGGTGAGATAACGGCAGTTGTAGTCGCTGACGGTGACGACGGCGGACGCTTGGGAGAGCTTCTCCCGCCGATCCGCGGCGTCGACCGATTCGTGAAAGATATCCTTGGCATGTGCGGTGAACGTGTAGGGCACGCCCGCAAAAGCCGCCGCCAGCCGAGCGACGGTGGTTGCTTCCGTGGCGAAGTGGGCGTGCAGATGCGTGATTCCGCGGTCGCGAACCTGCTCGGCCAGGAGAATAGCCTGGTAGATCTCCGTGACCGAGTGCTTGTGGGCCCTGGCCAGTGCCGGCCAGAAGCCGCACAGCATGCCGGCCGCCCGGTTGACCGTCGACCAGAAGGTTCCGGCTTTCACGCCCTCGGCCGTCAGATACGTCACCGGCGCGCGGACCTTGGCGATACGGTCCTGGAAGTGGGTATCGCAAGGGGGCCGCAAAGAAAATATATCGATTTGCAGCCCGGCCGCCTCGTGGGCCAGGATTTCGTTGACGATGAAAGTCTCGGAATATCGTGGATACCGCTTGACGACATAGCCGACGCGGTGCAAGCTGTCTCGGGACATCCTTCCATCCTCCCTCTTCGTGTGGCGGCCGTGTTTTGCTCAGCCGCGGGTTCGTACAAGCGCTGCCAGGAATTCCGGCAGACGGGTTAAGCCGTGAAAGTCAATTCTTTCGCGGGCCGGCGGCAGCGGCTCAAAACGGCGGGTCAGCCACCGCGTAATCGCTTCGGAAGTCAGCTGGTCGGGATGGAGCATGTCGATTAGGCCGAGGTCGCGGAGACGCTCGGCGCGGATGAGTTGCTCTTCTCGAGGAACGGTGCGGGGCACAATCAGTGCTCGTTTTCCGAAGGACAGGATTTCGGTGACCGTGTTGTAGCCGCCCATGGCGATCACGCGGTCGGCGGCGGCCAATAGCGGGGCCGGTTCGGCGACGAACTCCAGCACGCGCAGCTGCGGGGCGCCGGCCGCCAGACGCTGCAGACGCTGGCGGATCGGGGCCGGCATGCAAGGGCCGGTCACGAGGACGGAATTCAGGCCGGAAGTCAGCGCGGCTCGGGCGAACGCCTGGGCCAGCGCCGCACCGTCCTGGCCTCCGCCCACCATGCACAGCGAAAACGGCCCGGGCGGAAGGCCCGCGTTGGCCGGCGAATCCTCCGGCTGCAAACCCATCCGCCGGCGCATGCGTTGATCGAAGTAGCCGGTGTAGCGGATTTTGGCCGCGGTGTCCGCCGAAAAGCCGTATTCACGGACCGGGTCGCAAACCGCCTGATCGCCATAGACCCAGACGGAATCGTAGTATTTCTCCACGGCTTCGTCCGACGCCTCCTGATGCCATTCGGCACGGACTTGGCTCGGCGAATCGAGCACGTCCCGCAGTCCGAGAACGCAACGGGTGCGCCCGTGGCGGCGGAGCGACTCCAGCGTAGGTTCCAGTTCTCCGCCCAGGCCTCGCGGAACCTTGTCGACGATAAACACATCCGGCTGGTACGCCTCGATGGCCGCACGAATCGTTCGTGCGCGCAGACAGACCAATGCCTCCAGCGGCAAGCTCAGAGACCGCGGCCGATAACCGCCGTCGCGGTGCTTCTTGAAGGCGGGCAGCGTCAGGCAATCGACGCCCGCCGGCATGATCAGGGCGGCGGCTTCCCGGGCCCCCGCCACGATCAAACCGCCGCCGACGCTTCGGCTCCGCATCAGCGTTTCGGCGATCAGCAAGTTCCGCCGCATGTGGCCGATTCCCATCGTATCGTGCGAGTAGAGGGCGACGCGCACGTTGCGGCGAACCCCGCGCGGGGAACGAGGCTTGTTGTAATTCCGGTGAGGGCCGATCTCCAAAACGTCCGCGAGGTCGCGCGTCAGCGGCGAGCCGCCCACGAAATCGGCGGCGGGCAGAAGGAGTTGCTCTGAGACCATTTCCATGTCTTCCGTCGAATCACGAGAGGATGCGATTGCCTAGGACGCCTTGCGTTTGATCGTCGCCAACGCGTCGCCCGCCGCCTGGCGGACATTTTCCTCCACGTCCTGCGTCAACTTCTGGAGAAGCGGAACCGCCGGCTTGGCTTCCGTACCCGCATTCTTCAGCGACTTGACAAGGTAATAACGGATGATCGCATCTTTCTCCTGCCCCAGCGCAGCGATGATCGCGGTGACCGCCGGCCCCACGTTCCGTCCGGCATCGTCCAGCGTCTTGGTGACGTAGTAGCGGACTTCGCGATCTTCGTCGCCCAAGGCGCTGGCCAGCGCCGGAACCGCCGGTTCCAGACCGACTTTCACTTTTGACAGAGCCTTGGCGGCGCGATACCGAACCTCGCCGTCCTCGTCTTGCAGAGCGCCTGCCAGGGCTGGAACGGCCGGCCGCGCCGCGGTGCCGTAGGCTTCCAAGCCCTTGGCGGCCTTGTAGCGGACCTTCGGATCGGGGTCCGCCAGCTCGCCCGTGAGCACGGACACCGATTTCGCCTGCTTGCCGCATCCACCGAGTGCGACCGCGGCCAGCGCAAATGCGATCAGAAGCCATCTCCAGCCAGGATTCGTCAGGCGAATCTCCGTCAACATGTCCATCATTTCACTGCTGCCTTTGTGTGATGCCGCGGAAATCGCGGCGGAAAGAGGGAGGAAAGGTCCGTAAGACGACGCGTCCGCGACGGACGTTCAAAACGCATGAGGACCGATGACCTCGCCGTCGCCTTTACCGCCTAACGCCTTGAACACGTCTTTTTCGATCGTAAAGGAAATCGTTCGGACCGATCCGTCGGCCAAAGCCGCCTGGAATACTCCCGGATGCGATGCCCCGAACAACTTGTCTCCATCGCCGGTCAAGGAGAGATGGTCGGGCTCCGGCGGCTCGTCGGTTCTGCGAATGGTGTCTTCGTTCCAGCCCACGGTATAGCCCTCGTTGTCATCGTCTTGCGGCTGGCCGAGGTAGCGCCGGTTCAGTCGCTTCTCACCGATCAGCAACGTTTGCGAGGTGCCGTCGGTGATGTCCGCGATCTTCACCGGAGTGAAACGCCGCACCACCCCGGTTTGTTCGCGATTGCTTGCGGCATAGTCACACAAAGCGCGTGGGACGAGGGTTCCGGCGATTCCACTGACGGGAGGGTTGTAGTTGTCGGCAAGCATCACCGTCTGCGGGGCGCGTCGGCTGGGGCAGAAAAAGGTCGGAAGCGCCGTGCCGACCGCCACCAGCGGGCCTGCATCCGAAACGTGTCCTGCCTCCAAGTACGGCAGCACCTGAAATCCCCAGCCCGCCCTCTGCTCGGGACCGACCACCGGTTGACTGCCCGTGTACGTGGGAGGCGCATCCCAAGCCCAACCGCCGCTAGGAAAAAAGCCATGCACATCATGATGAAGATGAAACGAAAGCGCAATTTGCTTGAGGCGGTTGGTGCACTCGGTGCGCCGGGCCGCCTCTCGGGCCGCCTGCACCGCTGGCAACAGCAGGCTCACCAAAATTCCGATGATCGCGATCACGACGAGCAATTCGACCAGCGTGAAGGCAGAGCGAACTTGCTGGAGGCGAACACCGCCTCCCGAAGCGCCGCAGAAACAGTCGGGTCTCGATGGCTCAGCCTTAAGGGCCTTGTAGCGTAAGTTCATATGATCTTTAAACATTCGCGCTGGAGTTTTGATGAAGACATTACGGAAAATCCGCATAAAGCAAACATCGCGCCAAAATTACGACAAAGTGTGAAGACGCTTTGTAAGTCCTTTGTCGCGAGTTGTTTCCGACGTGAAAAGTATCCAGCCTGAGCGTTGGCCGGGGGGTGATCGTCTTAGATTAAGGCGCCAGGACTTGTCTACTGCGCCCTGGAATCATACAGTTCTTAATTGAGAGAAGCAGCAAACTGGGCTTGATTGGAAGGAAGGGTCACGTGCCGTATTCGTTGGTTGTTGTCAGCGGGGTCTCGTCGGGAACGATCGTGCGACTTGACGCGAAAGGCCAAGCCGTGACGATTGGCCGCCAAAGTGTTCGCGACCTGCGATTGGACGATGACCGAGTCAGCCGGCTACATGCTCGACTGGCGTATCGAGCGAATCATTGGTCCATCGAAGACTGCGGGAGCATGAATGGAACGTTCGTCAATTCGCAGACCGTGCAGCAGACGATGCTCGAGCCCGGCGATTTGATTCGTATCGGCGACAGCTTAATTCTGTTCACGGGCGAGGATCGTGAATCGGCGGACGAGCCGGCTGGTGATCAACCTCGACCGACCGCGATGATGGGGCTGAAAAAGGATGCCCAGCGCGGGTTGGCGGAGCACAGTCTGAGCGGTTCGCTGGCGCGTGTCACGCGCGATTCGGCCGTGCTGTGCCGGATGGCGAACCTTCTGCAGCAACATCCCAATACGGAATCGCTGCTGTGCGTGGCTCTGGACTCGCTGGTCCAGGGCATCGCCCCCGATACCGCCTCGCTTTGGCTGGTGGGCACCGACGGCCGCTTGCGCTGTGCCGGCCGCTTCGGCCCGGCAGACGACGAGCATCTGCTTGCCAGTTTGGCCATCGAGAAGAACAAGGCGCTGTTCGTCGAACAGCCCAATCCGCCATCTCTATCGTCCGGAGCCTCAGGCACGTCGTCTCCGGTGGGCAGCGGGATCGGGGTGCCGATTCCGGGTGCCGCCTGCTGTCGGGGGGCCATCGAGTGCCATCGCGCCCCAGGGCGGGGTCTTTTCCAACGGGCTCAGCTGGATTTCGCGGTCGTGGTGGCATACCAGTTAGGATCCTCTCTCGAAAATCTGGAGCATCGAGAACGGTTGGAGCAGGCGAATGACCAGCTGCGCCGGCAATTGGCCAGTCAGACGAAATTGATGGGTTCCAGTCCCGCGATGAAGTCGGTCCTGGAGCGGATTGCGCGGGTCGGACCCACTTCGTCGACCGCGCTCATTCTGGGAGAAAGCGGAACGGGCAAAGAGCTGGTGGCCCGCGCGATTCACGAGATCAGCCGTAACAGCGCCGGGCCTTACGTGCCCGTCAACTGTGCGGCCTTCAGCGAGTCGCTGCTGGAGAGCGAACTGTTCGGGCATGAACCCGGCGCCTTTACGGGCGCGGACCGTCGCCACATCGGACAATTTGAGCGAGCACACCGCGGAACGGTGTTCTTGGATGAAATCGGCGAGATGAGTTCGTCGTGTCAAGCGAAGGTGCTGCGCTTGTTGGAAGGTCATCCTTTCCAGCGGCTGGGAGGGCAGGAATCGATTCATGTGGACGTGCGCGTGATCGCGGCCACGCACCGGGACTTGTTTGAACTGGTTGGACAAGGCCGATTTCGCGAAGACTTGTATTACCGCTTACGTGTCATCGACTTGCCTATTCCTCCGCTACGGGAGCGCGGGGACGATGCCATCGAGTTAGCGGCTTCGTTCCTGGATCACTTCCGGCGGCAAGTGGGCTGCGGGCCGCGGCGGTTATCGGCCGAAGCGATCGCGGCGATCCGCCAGCATTCCTGGGCGGGCAACGTTCGTGAATTGAAGAACGCCGTGGAGCGCGCGGTGGTCTTGGGCCATTCGGAGGAAGTCTCGCCCCAAGACCTGGGGCTGGCGACGCCGGGGCGGGGAAGCGCGCCGGCTCCCGAGATGACTTCCCTGCGGGAAGCCGAGCGCCGGCACATCGAATACGTGCTCGGCCGCGTGGGAGGAAATAAAGCCGAAGCGTGCCGCGTCTTGGGGATCGGTCGCGGAACGCTGTACAAGAAGATCGAGGAGTACGGCATGGCCGACTCGACCTAGTACGTCGTCAAGGCTTAGTTTTCGGATACGGCTGCGGCATCGTAAAGCGAAGCGTCAGCGAGGACGAGTGGCGGATGGTGGATAATTACTGATTACTCGCGCGCGGTTTGCCAGAAGCGTTGGCCGCAGGAAGTGCCAGGAGTTCGAGGATGTCGAATGCCCCAGAAAAGCTGCCCGATGCGAACTCCGATTCCGCGCCCACGGTTTCTTTGAACGTGAACACAGTTCCTCGGCTGGTCACCTTTCTGGAGATCCCGGACGATCTCTTGCCTGTGAGTTTCGGCCGATTTGAATTGCGGGACGTTCTAGGCCAGGGAGCATTCGGCAAGGTCTACCGAGCTTATGACAAGCAGTTGGACCGCGAAGTCGCGGTCAAGATTCCTTGCCGCGGGGCTTTGGAGATGCCCGATCAGATCAGTCGTTTTCTGCGCGAGGCTCAGCTAGGCGGGAAGCTGCACCACCCCAACATCTGCCCCATCCACGACGTCGGCGAGTTTCACGGGAACCACTATATCGTGATGGGATTGATCGAGGGAACGCCGCTGTCGCAACTGGTCAGTTCCGAGAAGCCCATGGATCCCAAGGCGTCAGCCAAAATCGTCCTCAAATTGACCGCTGCCTTGGCGGAAGCCCATGATTGCGGGATCGTACATCGGGATCTCAAGCCCTCGAACATCATGATGGATGAAAAGCGCCGCGAGCCCGTCATTCTGGACTTTGGACTGGCGCGCAGTTTCGTTTGCGAGGCTCGGGAGACGCAGAGCGGCATCGTGCTGGGAACGCCTTGCTATATGAGTCCCGAACAGTTGCGGGACACGTCGGGCGAGGTCGGCCCCTTGTCCGACGTGTACAGCCTGGGCGTCATCCTTTACGAACTGATCGCCGGACGGCCGCCATTCTGTGGATCGATGGCCGAACTCTTTGCGCAAATCTTGACGCTCGATCCGAAACCGCCATCGTGGCATCAGCCGCAACTCGATCCGGCCATCTGCGCCATTTGCATGAAAGCCATGAACCGGGAGGCCGCGCGGCGTTTCGAGTCCATGCGGGATTTCGGCGCGGCACTGCGCGGCTACTCGCAGGATGTGCCCGCGTCTCCGACCGCCGGCATCGGTTTGCCTGCCGTCGCGGCACCGATTGTCGATGGTCCGCCGCCCGGGCCAATTTCACTTCCGCCCTCGATCCCGCTTCGGGCTCCGGTCCCGCTTGCAGTCCCGGCCGCGCGGA
>Ga0366818_10150_pt1 | contig 25399 bp, 17 predicted proteins | sample TotcelFGM3001N14_FD_207090 | JGI IMG/M metagenome (GOLD analysis project Ga0366818, IMG submission 207090) | Enriched cells from coal bed in the Powder River Basin, Montana, United States - Total cells FGM rep3 HSBNCT.FGM.300.1.N14 ...
CCGAATCAAAAGAGCAATTGCTTAATTCGCTTGACCAATATTTTTCAACAGAGTCTTACAGCGTTTTTCAAAGGGAATTGGTGGCATTTTGGAACCGTCAAAATTCTTATGAACATGAAACGGTCAATGTAACATTAACAGGTGAATTGATTAATGTGTGGATCTCAATCGCCATCCCTGATAACCCTGAAAACTACAACAGAATATTGGTTACCATCATGGATATCACGGAACGCAAAAGAGCTGAAGAGCAGATCAGAGTGCAGGTCAGATATCTGGCAGCCTTGCGCGCTGTGGATATGGCTATTTCTGCCAGCATGGACCTTCCGATCACGCTGCGTGTTTTACTCAATCAGGTGCATCAGCAGTTGATGGCGCAGGCTGTCTCGATCTTGATCCTTGATCAACACACTCAGACGCTGCGCTACGCAGCAGGAATAGGCTTTAAAACCAACGCCATCGAATCGACAAATTTGCGCCTTGGACAAAGTGGCGCTGGTCAGGCTGCATTAGAGAGGCGCATTGTCACGATTGAGAATCTGGATGTCAAAGGCGCGTGGACGCCCACCAAAGATTTCGAATTGGAAGAGTTTACCAGTTATATGGGCATTCCATTGGTGTCTAAGGGAACCGTCAAAGGGGTGCTGGAATTGTTTGGCCGTAAACCTTTTGTTCAAGATTCAGCCTGGATGGGGTTGCTTGAATCTATGGCGGGGCAGGCGGCAATTGCCATCGAAAACGCGACCCTGATGGATGAAGTTCAGAAGGTGTTCGTCTTGATGTTGTGAAAAAGAAATACCGCCTATAACATCCACTTTGCCATCTATCAAGTTTTGGCGGGTTTCTGACAGCGTTGATAAATTAAAAACCGCTTTCATCCCAAGGTTTTTAGCTACTTCACGCATCAGGTCATTGTCCAACCCTAATGCTTCGCCGTCCTGAATATATGAATAAGGAGGGTTGGAATCGTCCCCGCCTATCAACAAGGTTTGTTGTTTGCTTACGACACTCTGGTCATTAACAATAGACTTCGCATATTCTGTTTCATTAGAATCACCACGAGTATTTGTAACTAGAATTCTTATCGACCAGAATGACAAGGCAGCCAGAATGGCGCACATGAGAATTACTAACCAATTGGACGAACGATGTTGTTTTTGCATTTAGCCTGTTATCATCTCGAATGGAATCTCATAATAGAGAGTATCACCTATAAATACTTTTTGCCATTAAGTCTAGCTTAATTCTATATTTATTGCCGCGTTTTCAAGCCAAATAAGTAAAATTAAAATAATTGATGCAGTTGAAGATGCCCTATGCTACAATAAATTATGAGGAAAAATGGAAAGAACCGTCCCTAAATCAGCGTCAGACGAAATTGACCTTTATATCCGAACAATCTACTCACTTTTGCGGTCAACCACAGATGTGCAGATTCGTTCGCTAGAAGAAGTTCATGCCGGCATGAACTCTTCTTTACACATTGAAGCGCGACAAGAAAAACTGGATACATCAGCCTTCATCTACGCCACCCTGAGACTACCTTCCTGCATCTCCGCGGTCAACACCATCGTCCTCGGACAAAGCAGCCTTGTTTTTTCAAGGCATGGATACCAGGATGTTGTAAGGTGGCAACAAGTTTATACAAAAGCCAGAAGAAGACCGACTTATTATGACAAAAACGGTACCCTTGCCGTTTTTATTGCCAGCCAATCTGACATTGAAGATGTTGTTCCTGTTTTGACTGCTTTTCAAATTGAATGGAACAAAATCCACGGTTTATTAAACAGAGACAGCGATTTTGATGCTGACCAGTTAATCAATATTGATGCCGCTAAACTTGCCAAATGGCTGGATATTTCTTTGGATGACGCATCAAGGTTGATCACCATTTGGGGTAAAGAGACCAGCGCCATCCTTTCGCAAATCGCCAACCGCCGATGTAATTTCAAAGTTCGCTTATTAAGTGGCTCTTTAAGTGAATATTGGCGGGCAACACGCATCTGGTACGACAACATTGAAAAATACCAGCCCAAGTTATTAGACCGGCCTGTCTATTTTGTGTCAAGTAACACACACAGCATTCCAAATCTGCTGTCAGGATTTGCGCTGGCAAACAAGCAGCCTATCATCAAGTATATTGAAGAATGCGCTGATAAAACCCTGCAAACTGAGTGGAAGGACCTGCAGGCATCAATTACACCTTCCTCACTTGAAAATTTTCTTTACTACGCACTTAAAAAATTTCAGCAATCAGAAGAAGGCAAAGCCTATCTGTCAAAGCAATATGCTGATGAAATAGAATTTGGCATCGTTCGTGTTCCTTCTGAGCATTCATTTGATGTAGAAACACAAGTCATTGAGTTGAACAAGTTGAACCCATCTCGCCTTGATCCTCGGTTGTTTGCCAGCAAGGAAGATGCGGAGTTTCTCAAACAAAGTAATGCGCTGATCCTCAATATTGATTATCCATTAGGCCTGGGTGCTTATAATATTCTGGTCAAACTTGCTGAACATATCTCAGAGATATTGGGTGTTTATATCATGGGCAAAGCGGCCACACTAAATGGCGTTCGCGGCGATGTTATGATTCCCAACGTCATACAAGATGAGCACTCTCAAAATACGTATCTGTTCCAAAACGCGTTTTCAGCCGCAGATGTCATGCCTTATTTGGTGTTTGGTAGTGTATTAGACAATCAAAAAGCATTGACCGTATTGGGAACCTTTTTGCAGAACGCTCGATTAATGGATGTGATGTACCGTGAAGGGTACACCGATATAGAGATGGAAGCCGGCCCCTATCTTTCAGCTATTTTTGAAATGTCACGACCAAAAAGACATCCGGTGAATGAAATTGCTAATCTGCAGGGAGTTTCGTTTGATATTGGCATTTTACATTACGCATCAGACACCCCGTTGAGCAAGGGAAAAAACCTGGGTGCAGGAACCATGTCTTATGAAGGTGTAGATTCTACATATGCTTCATCTCTGGCAATATTGAGACGCATATTTAACCAGGAACGAAAAAGACTGTTAACATTAACCAAATATTCTTCTTTTCGTGATTGACAAAAGCCTGGATTAATCTTATTGTTAATTTTCAGTTCATAATTCACCAAACTTATTGATTATTTCATTGATGCAATCATCCTGAAAAGGGGTTGTTTTATGTCCAAGAACACAAACAGTAGCTCAGAATCTGAATTTTCCAAAATTGAAAATGCGGTTTTAAGGGCCAAAAAGGAATGGGAAGCCACTTTTGACAAAATCCCTGATTTGTTGGTTTTAACCGATGCTAATGGCGTCATCCTGCGCTGCAATCGTTCCACTATTATCAAATTGGATACCACGTATCACAAAATACTGGGACAGCCAATTTCCAGTTTTTTCGCAGATTCCAAAACACCTCAAGTTGAAATTGATGATCTGGCCGGAACTGAAGTTCAAATCGTTGGTATCTCTGATTGGTATAAGTTAACCTTATGCCAGGTTCCCCTTTCAGGCAATGACAACAGCTTGTTATACATTTTTCAAGATATAACCCGTCAAAAACATGATGAAAACGAGATTCTTAAACAAAAAGAGTTTTTTGAATCTCTTTTCCAAAACAATCCTGTTGCAGTTGTAATCCTTGATTTGGAAGAAAAAATCAGATCCACCAACCCCGCTTTTGAGGTTTTGTTTGGTTACGCAGAAGGCGAAGTGATCGGACAGAAATTGGACCCATTGGTGGCTCCAGAATCCCTTCAAGAAGCTGCCGACTTGACCCGAACCGTCTTAGAAGGTGGCGCGGTCAAAGGATTGGCAAGTCGTCAACGAAAAGACGGCACAAAAGTGGAGGTTGAATTTGCAGGTGTGCCCGTAATCGTGGAAGGAAAAAAACAGGGCATTCTGGCGATCTATTACAATGTCACTGAACTGGTTGAAGCCAAACGGATGGCAGAACAGGCCGATCGGGCGAAGAGTGAATTTCTCGCCAATATGAGCCATGAGATCAGAACCCCGATGAACGGCATCATGGGCATGCTTGAACTGCTGCTTGATACTTCATTAAACTCTGAACAAAAAGACTATGTTAGTACTGCCCGAGATAGCGCAGAAGCACTCCTGGGTATTCTGAACGATGTTCTTGATTTTTCCAAGATTGAAGCTGGTCAACTCACGATTGATGCGATTGAATACGATTTACGTTCCACCGTTGAGGGGGTTGCCCACACTTTGGTTTCTCGAGCAGAGAATAAAGGTATTGAATTAGCCTGCCTGATCGACAAGGAAGTTCCTTCTCGCGTACTGGGGGATGCCGGCCGTCTGCGCCAGGTCTTGATCAACCTGGTTGGCAATGCCATAAAATTCACCCATGAAGGTGAAGTGGTGATTCGGGTCATGATGCAGTCGAAATCTGAAAAGAACAGCACCCTGCGTTTTCTCGTCTCAGATACCGGTATTGGCATTCCGGTGGATCGTCAAAAAGCGGTTTTTGAGCGCTTCGTCCAGGCAGATAGTTCTTCAACCCGTAAATACGGAGGCACCGGCCTTGGGTTAACCATTTCAGCCCAATTGACCAAAATGATGGGCGGCGATATTGGCCTTGAAAGCGAACCCGGCAAGGGTAGCACTTTCTGGTTTACTATTACCGTGGGCAACGTAAAAGAAGGCAGCGTTCCGCTTTTGGCTCTGCCGCAAGATTTGATCAATGTGCCCGTCCTCATTGTGGATGACAACCTCACCAATCGCACCATCCTTGAAAAGATGATTAAAGGGTTTGGTTGTAATGCTTTTGCAGTCGCCAGCGGCAAAGAAGCCTTAAACATTCTTAAATCCTTTAACGAATTGAATAAACCTTTCCAACTCGTTCTTTTAGATATGCAAATGCCTGAAATGGACGGTGAAGAAGTGCTCTCAAGGATCAAGAGTGATCCAGCCCTTCACGATACCACGGTAATTATACTGACCTCCATGGGTCAGCGCGGAGATGCCGCCCGCCTGGAAGCCATGGGCTGCAACGGCTACCTGCTCAAACCGGTTCGCCAAAAAGAATTATTTGGCGCTTTACTAAACATCCTTGGCAGACGAAATCAAACTGAAGAAGCAAAGAGCAAATCATCTCTTATCACCCGTCACTCTCTCAAAGAACAACAAAGGGGATTAACTCACATCTTGCTTGCTGAAGACAACCCGACCAACCAAAAATTAGCCATCCGCTTGCTGCAAAAAGCAGGTTACCCGGTTGATGTGGTCAATACAGGCAAAGAGGCCGTCGCTGCAGTTCAAAATAAAAAATATAAACTCGTACTCATGGATGTTCAAATGCCCGAGATGGATGGGTTTGAAGCCACCAGACGTATTCGTGAAATTTCTCCTGAATTTGCGAACTTGCCCATTGTGGCCATGACTGCCTATGCAATGGCTGGTGATCGTGAACGCTGCCTTGACGCTGGAATGAATGATTATCTATCCAAACCGCTCAACGTTGAAGAACTTTTCAAGGTCATCGAACATTACTCTGATGGTGTAACACCAAACGAAAATGATGAACAACCCCAAAATTCATTGGATGTGATGCTTCAAAAAGCGGAAGACCTTTTTGATCTTGAAAAAGCACTACCCAGATTTGGCGGCGATTTACCCACCTTCTTTGAACTTTTAGGAGAATTTTTAGAACACATCAAGACTTCAATCAGTGACATGGAAAAAGCCCTGTTGAACAACGACGCCAGAAAGATTCATTTTCTTGCGCACAGCATTAAAGGCGCTTCAAGTAATTTTGAAGCTAAAACCATCTCTGCACCCGCTTTGAAGTTGGAAACACTTACCGCAGACGGAACGCTAACTGGAAGCTATCCCTATATCGCTGAGATCAAACGCCAGGTACCTCTGGTTGAAGCGTTCTATCTAAACAACAAAGATTTATGACCCTGCAAAAGAGGATGGCCAAATTGACCATCCTCTTTTATTGATTGTTACGACACAAAAACCCAAGATCTGGCAATCACAAAAACCGAATAAAACTTAGACTTGGTAAATCATGCCTGTTTCGGCTTCGCTGGGTGTTCTCTTACAATTAATATTATTCCTGCTCCTGGCGTTTCAAGGCTACAGTGCGAGTATTCTCTTCTATGGCCAACACAACGTTAATCAACTCGCCCAATGAAAAAGTCAGCAACCCGCAAACCAAACCTGCGAGAAAAATGAGGACACCGGTGATGATCCCAATCATTAATCCAAACGCGGGATAATAATCACGTATTCCCGATTGAAACAATGACACATGAGAATCTGATAAAGCCAGCGGCAGCACAAATGCGCAAAACAAACCCACGAATAATTCGAAAACTCCGATAATTTTCAACAGTAACCCAATAGTGCGCAATCCGCGATATTTTCTGTTCATAGACCCTCCTAAATGAGCCTTATCTTCACTTCCTAAAGATTAAACCATTCCTGAGCATTAAATGTCAAATGCCCGGGTGAGGGGGGCACCCGAGCATCTGACAAGGTCTATTTTAACATGAAATCAAAAAATAAATCAATAGTTATTTCAAGGTTTATACAAAAATAGATAGAATGTCATTTGAGAATGTGACACATTTCATATTACCCCTCAAAATTGCTTGCGTGATTATTACAGGCTTCCGTATAATAGTATTAATATAATTCATTACCCATTGAAAATTTAACGTTGGAAACAGGTGGTTGATTTAGTCGTGATTGGAGCCTGAAATTGAAGAGAATCGAACCGACTATGATTAATGTAAGTGAGCGAAAAAAAACACCTCCACTTGAACTGGAGGAAAATCAGCAGGTTTTAGTTGCAGCCATGGCAGATGTATCCATGGCGCTTAATAGTAGTTTGAATCTGGATGAAGTTCTCGATCGAATTCTCGAAAATCTTGCCAAGGTTGTGGCATATAAAACCGCAAACATTATGTTGATCAATGGCAGCATTGCCAAAATTGTTCGTTCAAAAGGATACGAGGTTCTTGGCACTAAAGAAGTGATGATGTCAAAATCCTTTGATATCAATGAACTAAGTAATTTTTCACAAATGATATCAACCAAACAACCAATATTGTCATTTTATCCACATCTCGAGCAAGATTGGCATCTACTTGCCGAATCAGAATGGATAAAATCGCACATTGCAACACCCATTATTTCAGACAATGAAGTGATCGGCTTTTTAAACTGCGACAGTGATGTTGCAGGTTTTTTCAATAAGATTCAAACCTACGCCATGCAGATATTTGCCAGCCAGGCCGGGCTAGCCATTCGTAATGCAAGGTTGTTTGACGCCTCAACCCAGCTTGGAAAGAAACTAAGATCCATCAATGACCTTACGCATCAGGTGCTTGAAGCGAAATCCTTGAAAGAAATCTTTGACCTGCTGCCTGAAAAACTGATTGATCTATTAGAAGGCACAAATGTTTATATATCAAAATGGGATGAAGACACCCAAACAGTCACAGGATGGGCCGCAACAGGAGAATTTAGCGAGAATTATGTCATCGGAAAGTCAGATCCGGGTGATCGCACACTGACAGAAGAAATCCTCGAAACTCAGCACTCAACCCTGATTGAAAATCTTGACCATTCTCATTTGATGGAAAGGAAATTTCACGGTTTATATCGTGAAAAATCACTCTTTTGCCTGCCGCTCATCGCTGAAGGCATGAAGTTTGGCGCAATTATCGTTGGCTATTCAAATTCGGACCAGGTCAATGAAGATGTGCGGTCGCTGGGCGAATACGCAGCCATGCAGATATCCACTGCTATTTGCAAGATTCATATGCTTGAGCAAGAACGCATCCAATCCAGCCAATTGACCCATGCCAATGCTTTGATTGAATCTTTGAGTCATGTTTCAACCGCGATCAAGAGCGGTGTGGATATAAACAATGTCATGAACACCATAGGTTTGGAACTCGAGTTATTAAAGATCCACAGCATGGTTGCCTTGAGGGTTGGCGAAACAGATAATCTTGCGCTTACTTATTCTTCAGTCCAAACAAAATTAGTCGCATTTATAAAAAACCTCAGCAAAACCAAAAACACTGAAGTAATCACTTCGATTGATACTTTGCCTCTGTTCCGCGAGATAGTTGATACGCAACAGGCAGAGTATCTTGAGCATCCAGAAGAAGTTCTTATACAAATTACACCTCCAAATTTAAAACCGGCAATCGCAAAATTGATTGAAACTCTGGCGATAACAAAAAACACCAAATGCATTCTGGTTCCGCTGGTCATCGAAAAAAAGTCGATAGGCATATTAAGTTTGTGGGGAGAAAGCCTGCAAAAAATTGACATCCAGGCCGCCAGCATTTTTGGAGGGCAGGTTGCCATAGCAATTGAAAATGCCAACTTGCTGCAAGAAGTTCAACGCTTGGCCATTACTGACGAGCTGACCAATGTTCTAAATCGCCGTGGCTTTGATGAAGTTGCCAATCGCGAGTTTGGAGCGGCAAAACGATATTCCAGACCATTATCCTTGATCATGGTGGATATTGACCGTTTTAAAGCCATTAATGATGTCTACGGTCATCCCATCGGCGATGAAATCCTGATTGAAATTGCCGCTCGCGCCCGCACCAAGATCAGAGAAACTGATTACATTTCAAGATACGGTGGTGAAGAGTTTCTAATTCTTTTAACCGAACAGAAACCAGACAACGCCAAGACCGTTGCAGAGCGGATTAGAAAATCTGTAGCCGAACAACCATTTAATACATCTGTTGGTAAAATCACTGTTACTATTAGCGTCGGTGTTACGGGAGCAAATTCTCAAATTTCCTCCATCAGCATGATGATTAAAACGGTAGATAAGGCCTTATATAAATCTAAAGAGAATGGACGAAATCGTGTGACGATGATCGACAAGATATAATGTGAATAATATGCCTGACAGCCTCATCGATGAACAAAAAATCAATCCACTGGATGACAAAGTAGCTTTTTGGGCTGAGTCTCTTCAATCTTCGATACTTGTAATTTCTGAAAACGAAGAAGTCTTATATTCAAACGCGACCTGTGCGCGTGATTTTCATATCCTCAAAAACGAATTTGTTATTTTCGAAAAACAAAAAGGCGCAATCAACCGCATCAGAAAACTAAAAGACCCGATTGCCAAAGACAACTGGATCAAGGTGTCGTCCTTGTTGGATCTTGAATACAAGGGAGTAAAAGCTCACCTCGTGATCCTTGAAAAATCCGCTTTGCTGTTCACTGAAGAAGAGCCTTCAAAAAGCAATGACATTGAACCCTTGTTAGGAATCATGCCCGGTGTAGTTTATCGTTGCAATAACGACGAAAAACGTATGATGCATTTTTTGAGCGAGGGTTGTTACCAATTGACCGGCTACCCGGCTGAGACCTTGCAAAATAAAAAAGATTTTCCCTTCTCAAAAATAATTCACTCTGACGATTATTGGCGCACCTGGAAAGAAATTCAAACAGCTCTTAGTGAAAACAGACCTTATCGCATTAGCTACCGAATAAAACATGCCAGCGGTGAAATTCGAACCGTGCAAGAACAGGGTAAAGGTGTTTTCAATCAATCGGGTAAAGTGGTTGCCCTTGAAGGGTGGATCATCGATATCTCTGAACAGCAGAAAATTGAAGATGCCCTGATTGAAAGTGAAACCCAATATCGGAATCTGGTGGAAATTTCACCAGATGGCGTGGTTTTGGTGGATCCAGATGGCAAATTAATATTCTCAAATCAACAATTGGCGATACTTCTTGGTGTTGAGGGAAATCACTTTCTAGTCGGTAAAAGTGTGATGGATTTCATGACGCCAGCCAGCAGGCAAAACGTAACTGCTGCATTGGCTGGAAAATTTTCCAGCAACAATATTCATCGAAATAATTATCAGATCCAAAGAATAAACGGTGAAGTGATTCCTGCCGAAGCAAGCATTAGAGCCATTCGCGATAAAGATGGTACCGCCATTGCCTACATCGCAATTATTCGAGATATCAGTGATCGTGAAGAAACCCTTCAGGCACTTAAAAACAGCGAAGCGCGCTATCGGGCAATCGTTGAAGACAATCCTGAAATGATTGTGCGCTTTAAACCCAACGGGGTGATTACGTTTGTCAACCAGGCCTTTTGTTCCTTTGCCCGGTCAACTTCTGCTCAACTGATTGGTGACAAGTTAACCAGCGTGCCATCAGATGAGTTTAAGAAAATCGCTGAACGCCAATTTGCTTATCTCACCCCGGATATGGCAGCGGAAATCAACGAATATTGCGTGATGACTAAACCCACAGATCCTTGCTGGTTCCGTTGGAAAACCCAGCCCATCAGAAATGATGAAGGACATTTCATCGAATATCAAACGGTGGGTGAAGATATCACCGATGAAAAGAAAGCCGAACAAGCCAACATCCAGTCAGAACAGCATCTGCGCACTTTGATGGAATCCATAAAGCTGATTGCCATCATCACAGACGTCAAAGGCAACATCACCTTTTGCAACAGCCATTTCCTCGAAAAAACCGGTTGGCATAAAGAAGACGCCATGGGAAAGAACTGGTATGAGCATTTTGTACCCACCGATTCTGCCGGACAATTAATGGAAGAACTAATTGACCAGGCGCAGGAAGGTGAAATTCCGCAGCGTAATGAAAACATGATTCTCACTCGCTCTGGTGAACAGATCATGGTCTCCTGGAATAACACACTGCTTAAAGATGATCAGGGCAACGTCACGGCTATCGCCAGTATCGGTGAAGATATTACCGAAAAGTATTACAACGAGAAAGCCCAGGCGATCATCTATAAGATCGCCCAATCTACGATCACTTCAAAAAACCTGGATGAATTATTCCAATCCATTCATGCAGTACTGCTCGATTTGATGCCTGCAGAGAATTTTTTCATCGCCCTTTACGATGATGAAACCGACACGGTTAGCTTCCCTTATTTTGTAGACCAATACGATCCGCCGCCGCCGCCACGCAGGGCAGGGAATGGCCTGACCGAACACATCATTCGTACCGGAAAGCCCATCTTGGCAAACCCTGAATCTTTCAACAGATTGGAACACAGAGGCGACGCCGTAAACATTGGCACCCCTTCAGTAGATTGGATAGGCATTCCGCTGCTCATTGAAAACCACACCATCGGGGTGATGGCTGTTCAATCTTATTCCGAAGAAACCCGCTTTAAAAAACGCGATGAACAGATGCTCACTTTTGTATCTGCCCAGGTTGCCATCGCCATTGAACGCAAAAGGGCTGAACAAGCCTTAAGCACCAGCACCAAGCGCAACGAACTGCTCATTCAAGCCTCCACGGATTGTATTTTCCTTGAATCCCTCTCCGGTGAAATTCTCGAATGCAACAATGTGGCTGAAGAAGTGTTTGGTTACACCCGCGAAGAATTGCTCACCATGAATGTAACTGATTTGGTCACCCGCGATTTCACCGCAGACAAACCAGATTACGTCACCTGGCAAATCGAACAAGGCGGACACTTCAGCAACATTCCCAATGTCAAAAAGGACGGCATCATCTTCCCGGTGGAAATCAGCACCAAGATCACTGACATTGAAGGCACTCGCTTTGCTGTCGCCTATGTCAGAGACATAACAGAACGAAAGAAAACCGAAAACGCCATACTCGAAAGTGAAGCCAAATTCAAGGCTCTGGCTCAAACGGCTGCTGCCGGCATCTTCATCAACCGCGATGATCAGTTTCTGTATGTCAACCCGATGTGGTGTGAGATCACTGGTTTTACCGAGCCCGAACTATTGAATACCAGTCTGTGGAAGGTCATCAACCACGGCGACGGCGGTGCGGTCAGGCAAAAATATAACGAACTGCTGCGCACTGAATCAGGTATGATCCGTTTTGAAACGTCATTCAACATCAGAACAGGTGAACAAAAATGGCTGGATGTCACCGCTGGCTTTATTGATTACCAGGGTGAAAAAGCCACCATCGGCACCGCCATAGATATCACCAACCGCAAACAAAGAGAACATGACCTTGAAGTGGTCGCCAAGATCGGTGAAGCGCTGCGCACTGACCTAACCCGTGAAAAGGTTCGAACCACCATCCTTGCAGAATTGATGGATCTGCTATCCATTGAAGGCGCCATTATTTCAACGATTGAAGATCAAAAAGACCTGCCGAATTTAGTCCGCGCTGTCGGCTGCTGGCAGAGTATCGACAACCGCCAACTGAAAGCCAACGAAGGCTTAACCGGATTCATCGTCAGCTCTTGCAAACCTTACGTCAACATCAACGCCTCGCACGATGCCTACTTTGCCTTTCCTGAGTTGATTAGCAACCTGGTTACCCTGGCGGGGGTGCCGCTTGTCGCCAAAGGGGAAACCATCGGCTCCATTATCATCGGCGCCAATCGCTTGATGAGCGAAAACGAACTGCGTCTGCTTAAAACCATTGGCGACCTGGCCGCCAGCGCCATCCATCGCTCGGATCTCTATGAGCAAACCAGCGTTCAGGCCACCGAACTCAAACGCGCCTATGATGCCACACTTGAAGGCTGGGCGCACGCGCTTGAACTGCGCGACAAAGAAACACAGGGTCATTCGCTGCGCATCGCCAACATGACCCTCGAACTGGCCAAACGCATGGGCATTGACGACCTAAATCTGGATAACATCCGCCGCGGGGCGCTGCTGCACGACATCGGTAAAATGGGCGTGCCTGATACAATTTTGCTCAAACCGGGTAAATTAACCGAAGATGAATGGTCCATCATGCAGAAACACCCCACCTACGCATACGAGATGCTGTCAGAATTACCCTACTTCAAAGACGTGCTGGATATCCCTTACTGCCATCACGAGTGGTGGGATGGCACCGGCTATCCGCGCGGGTTGAAGGGTGAGCAGATTCCGCTTTCAGCGCGCATCTTTGCCATCGTGGATGCCTGGGACGCGCTCGTCTCAGACCGCCCCTACCGCAAAGCCTGGACAAAACAAAACGCCCTCAAACACCTTGTCGATCAGGCCGGCACCCACTTTGATGAAGAAGTGGTCACGGCCTTCGCCCAAATGATGGCAGATAACGCCTAAATTTCGTGTCACACTGGCACTTGAAGCCAGGGCAAGTGTGTGCAGCCAGTGCAAGTGATGCGAACCCTGCACATTTATCTCCGAATAAGTCTTTCTTAATCATGGGCTTTCTTCATTTATTCTAATTAATCATATCAGGGTGAAGCACGAAGTCCCCACATGGGGAATCCCCACCCCACAACTGTCATTGCGAACCCTGCACCAATAACTCCATAAATTTTCATATTAATCATGATCTCACATTGTACATATTAAAACTCGTGTCAGGGTGAAGCAATCTCCAATTAAAAGTTAACATTTTTTTAACCTCCCAATATTTGCAATAATAAATGGTGGGGTTTCTATAACGAGTTTTTTTGGTGACGATTACACCGTTGTAGTAGTAATATTTCGATTCTTGCCAAGTTTGACGACCCACCCTATGCCACTGCGAACATGGTGATTTATTATTCCAGTCTTCTTATGGGTTTTTCCAAATCAACAATTTACTTCAAAAGCAATCTAAACACAATCATTATCAAGACAATGACACTTCCATAAATATATATATAACCATATCCCATTGATTTATTCCATTGCAAGAGTCTTTCTTTCTCTTTTTCGGCTTTTACCTCATCGCCTTTATCTCTTTGATATTTGATAAGAAGCCTCTGGAAAAAGGATAGATATGGTTCTCTCTTTGTGACTATTTGAATACCTTTGATCAAACAAATACCGAATATGAGAATTAACAACAATTCATTTATGTGCTCATAAATCCATTCAACCGTTTGTAATTTCACTTTTCACCCCTTAGGTGTTTGGTAATGCTGATTATCGAAAACAACTCAAAGATTAATTCGAGCTAACCTATACCAAATTTCCTATGCTTCACATAATTATATATATCATTGATAACTTTAGTAATTTTCCCTCTTGACAAATTAGAATTTAAGTTCTATTAATTATACTCTCTTATCGGTTATTGCTCTTTTCCAATTGAATACTGTATGCTCGAGGGAACCTATCTTCACAACGGCGATTCGTTTTCTTTGTTTTCGATTTTTTCTTGAAACAAAAACGAATGCTTTGGCATTCAATAATTGACCGATTTGAGATTGATTTTTACAAGATTTCCACCTCAACCATTATTCGTGCATAAAAACGAATGCAAAACAAATAACAAATGAAAGGTTTTTACAGTATAGTAGGGTGGGTTCGGGTGTCGCGGTCTGTGCGCCCTCGAGCGAAGCGAGTGGGGTTGAACCCACCTCTTTGGGAACAATAATGGTGGGGCGCCTTTTATGATTTTTTTAGTGACACTGACAACGTAGAATAAAAGATTTATAAAATCTTGCCAAATTTGGCGGCCCACCTTACGCTGCATTACCCTTACCCAAAAAAAGACACCCGCGAAGGTGTCTCTGACTTGATTATTGCTCTTCAATCTCGATCGAGTTGATCTTAACCGCTTCAGCCTCTCTTTTGGACGGGTCTCGCACGGGGATGGAGAACAACACATCCAGACCCTTGGTGACCTGACCAAAAACGCTGTGCTTGTTATCCAGCCAGGGGGTGGCTAAGTGGGTGATGAAAAACTGTGAGCCGTTGGTGTTTGGTCCGGCGTTTGCCATCGAGAGCACACCCGGTGCGCTGTGGCGCAGGCTGGTGTGAAATTCATCATTAAATTTATAACCTGGGCCGCCCATACCGGTTCCGGTGGGGTCGCCGCCCTGAGCCATAAAATCTTCAATCACACGATGAAAAATCGTGCCGTCATAAAAACCCTCGCGGGCAAGAAAAACAAAATTGTTGACCGTCTTGGGAACTTTAGCGGCGTATAAACTAACGACGATATCCCCTTTATCGGTTTTGAAAGTGGCGGTATAGCTCTTGTGTGAGTCAATTACCATCTCGGGGGCTTTTGCATATTGTTTTGAAGTCATTCAAAAAATCCTTTCCTGAACTCAAATGAAACCTCATTGTATCATAATGAAGAAGTTCAGCGGTCGGCCCGTTTGCCTCGTAAACTCTGAATTACCCAGGTCAGCACAAAAAAGAAGGTACAGATCAAAACGACTGCAGAACCGGAGGATATGCTCAAATAAAAAGACACATATAAGCCGATAATACTCGAAAGCACTGCCGAGAGGGCAGCCAGCAGCATCATACGCGGCAGACGTTTGGTCAACAAAAAGGCGGTTGCCGCGGGGGTCACCAGCATAGCCACCATCAAGGCCACCCCCACGATCTGCATGGAGACTGCCACTGTGATCGCTATTAGAATCAATAAAAGGTTATTGAGAAACTTCACCGGCATACGCAAGGTGGTTGCCAGCAGCGGATCGAACGAGACGACCACCAATTGCTTATAAAAAGCCCAAATGGCAATTAAAACCACCGCGCTAAAGATCACCATGGTGATCAGGCTTTGAGAAGAGACCCCTAAAACATCACCAAACAAGAAATGGCTTAAATCCACAGCATAGCTGCGCACGGTTGAGATTAACGCAATACCAAGCGCAAACATGCCCGCAAAGACAATGCCAATAGAGGTATCTTCACGCAGTTGAGATTTTTTACTAATCGCACCAATGCCAAGCGCTGAAAAAATGGCCGTACCGAGTGCCCACCAAAAGAGGGAGGTCTGCGCACCACCAGAGACCAGGTAACCCACGGCCACCCCTGGCAGGATCGTATGCGCCAGAGCGTCGCCAAAAAAAGCCATGCCGCGCAGCACAATAAATGCACCGATTATCGCGCACACTGTCCCCACCAAAATGGAGGCGACCAATCCACGCTGCATAAAACCGTAAGTCAGAGGTTGAACAATCCACGACCAGATGGAGGCGATCATTCTTCACCGCCTTCGCAGCAGGAGTGATCCAGCGCCATCATGGATTTTCCGTCCTCCAACAAGCGCAGGCGTCCACCATAGGCGATCTTCAAGTTATCAGCAGTCAGCACATCTTTAGCCTCGCCAAACCGGATTAATTGCCGGTTCAAAAGGAAGATGCGGTTAAAATGCTGAGCGGCTTGATCCAAATCGTGGGTGGCAGCCATGATGGTTACTTCATCTTGCTCAAGTTTTTCCATCAGCGTTAGCAAATCTTCCTGGGCAGGGTCATCCAGGCCGGTCAGGGGTTCATCCATCAGCATCAACTCGGCTTCCTGGGCCAGCGCTCGGGCAATGAACATGCGCTGCTGCTGACCACCTGAAAGCTGACCGATCTGCCGTGAAGCCAGGTCTTGCATGCCCACTTTCTCAAGAGACTGCCTGACCACTGCCTGATGCTGCTTGCCAGGGATGGCGAAGGGCTTGAGCATGGCGGTTCTACCCATCATGACCACATCAAACACATTAACCGGAAAGTGCCAATCTACCACACTGCGCTGCGGTATATAGGCAATGCAGTCATGTTTTCCGCTTTCTGACCCAAAAACGTTTACATCGCCTGAATCAGCACGCAAGATGCCGGCAATTACTTTGAACAGGGTGCTTTTACCGGCACCATTCGGCCCTACCACAGCCACTCTCTCACCGGTATGCAGGTGAAAAGTAATGTTATCCAACGCGACATGTTCTCCAAATTTAAAGTTCACATGCGATACGTCTAATATAGGTTGGTTTAGATCATGTCTTAGTAGGCGCGTCATTTTTGCTCAATTTTTTTCTCTATTGTAAACCATTCACAATTGTAGTTACCATTTTTTTCATAAACTCAATATAAGTTGCTGTGTCACTGCCTTCACCACCAAGCGATGCAGTATCAATGGTAACCAACGTGGTGCCCGTGTCGCTTGAAATCTGTTCAGCCAAATTAGGATTAACGGTTGAGCCGACAAATATGGCTTTTACATTCTGTTCCTTGATCGCATCTACCAAAGCCGAAAGATCTTGAGCTGAGGGAGATGCGCCTGTGCTGAGACTGTCTATCACTAACCCAGCCAGTTCAAAATTATATCGGTGAATAAAATACCCCATATTATGATGATCAGTGACCAGCTTGCGGTTTTCTACTGGAACCTTGGACACTTCGGTTTGAATCCAGGCATCCAGTTCAGTTAATTCAGCCAGGTAATTTTTGGCATTTGCGGCATAATCTGCTGCATTTGAAGGATCGAGTTCAGAAAGGGTGGCTTCAACATTATTCACCCAGATCATGACCAGGTTCGGATCCATCCAGGTGTGAGGATCACCATCAGCGTGTCCATGCTCTTCACCCTCATGATGTTCTTCTTCACCCTCATGGTGTTCACTGTCAAAATGAAGAACTTCCACACCCTCAGAAACCTCCACAATAGTGCCCGTGGCATTGGCTTCTAAAATATTCTCCAGAGAGTGCTCCAACTCAAGTCCATTAAGGAAGATGATTTTCGCATCGGCGATGGCAGCCACATCTTGAGGTCTTGGCTCGAAAGTATGAGGATCAGCACCCACAGGAAAAAGCACAGTCAGTTGAATATGCTCTCCGCCAATTTGATTAACCACATCGCCAACAATGGTGGTTGAAGCCACCACATGAATTTGATTGCTGGTTGCAGCAGGTGCAGCACAAGCTGATAAAAGCAGCACAAAGATGGTCGCTGATACAATAATTGAATAAAATTTCTTGTTCATATTACTCCTTTTGATATTGATACTCATTTTCATTAGTTTTGACAAAAAAAACAGCTTTCTAAGTTGAGCTACGGCTGTGAAAAAACAACGAGGCAGCCATTAACAACACAATGGCCAATATTGTTAGCACAATATAAGGCCGTCTATAAAAGGGTAACCGTTTATTAGGGTCTTTCTTCCTTGCCTGCTGATCAAGCGCTAAACCTGAAACCGCCGTCGCGGGTACTACAACACAAAATACACACATAATAATTCTCCTAATGACACTCTTTGCACAATCCGTGGAGCTGCAACCAGTGACTTTGAATCAAAAAACCGCTTTCTTTGCTGATTTTTTCGATAAAAGCACTTAAATCGTCGCCAGAAAAATAAACTGCCTTTCCGCAGCCCGAACAGATCATCAGATGTTCATGACCATTTGCTGCTCGCAGGTACATATGGCAACCATCAGGCTGATGAACACGCTCAACCAAACCCAACTCACTCAAAATTTCGAGCGTACGGTAGACGGTAACCAGCCCCATCTTTGGGTATTTGGCTCGCGCCAGGTCAAATACATGCACAGGGCTGAGGGCACGATCAGAATTGGCCATCAATTCAACAATTGCCCTGCGCGGCCCTGTAATGCGACCGCCTTTTTCTTCCAGTAGTTCCAGCCAGCGTTCTTTATCTGCCACAGACATCCTTATTGAAAATGTAATTCATTATCATTATAACGCCAAAATGAAACCCGTCAAGAGTTCAACGGGTTTCAAACTAAGGGGGAAGAATAGAATGCTTAGCGAATGGAAAGGCTCCCTGATCCCTGGCCTAAAACCTGGATCAGGATTTTGTATTCTGCGGTGTCATAATTGGGAGTTTGCCAGGCGCCAATATCAAAACTGGAGCTATCGGAGGCTTTCGTCAATCCATTAGGTAAATTCAAGCTGCCAGAACCATCATCGTTCACTTCGATGCGCACCGCGGCTTTTGCAGGAATAATTACATTGGTTGCACCGCTGGCTGTATCAAGAGTAAGTGTGAGAGAGGCTTTATCAGGCACATTCAGAGTAACCGAACCAGATCCACTTTCAACCTCTACGGTATAAGCGTCTTGAGATTGCGGAAGCGTGATGGTTGAGGCTCCAGAGCCCAGGTCGGTCTGCAAAGAAGTTAATTGGAGCCCAGAAAGATCCATGGTGATAGCCCCTGAACCACCGTTCAGAATGATCTCTGAGGGGACTTCTGGTGATAGGCCAATATTCCACCTAAGATTATCAAATGAAAAATCCCAGTTTAACCAGGATGTGTTATCTGTATACTCCGACATCCTGACGGTTGTGTGGTCAGAGCCGTTGACATCAAAACGCATGATGCCCCGATAAGTAACATCTGCAGAAATCAAATCGGACTTATTATCATCAAGGGCAGTGATCACAACTGGAGAAGATGAAGTGTCAAAGTCGTATTCAGCGGTTTTTACACCCTCAAGTGGGGTAGAAAAGGTTTCTGATTTTGTTTCAGCGTTGGTGGTGATGCCAATCTGGGGGCCAAACATTAATAAGCCCACCACGCCGGCAACTGCCAGCAAACCCACCACCGCCCCCACCCACGGATAGCGACGGCTGAAGAGCATATCCAGACCAAAAACAATCAAGACAATTGGCCAGAACTTGAAGATAGAACCCAGGCTGATCGTCTGGATCAAACCAAGATTACTAAGAAGCCAGACAATACCCACACCTACCAAAAGAATGGGCCAAAACAACGAACGATATCGCGGATGATTATCCATGTTTACCTCATTAAAGTATTAATTATTTATTAGATATACGTTGCATCCATGGATAGGTTGCATCCAAGATCACACTTTTTTAATCGTGCAGTTCCACATTAAAGCTGAACCGACAATCCTCTTCAAACCACATGGGGAAGTTTGTGCCCCACAAGTTGTTCAACAGGCAGAAATGCATACCTTGCTGAATATCCGGTTGGTCGTTATTAAAATTCAGCGGAGAAGGAATACCCGGTGCCACCAATGGAGAATCAAGCGGCGAAATATCCATTTTCCCTTTAACATGGCTCAATTGAACCTTTGAACCTGCGGCGTGCAGATGACGGTTGCCATTTTCGACGACTTCAAACGGAGAGATCATTTTCCCTAGTTTCTCGATCCGCCATTCAGCACCTTCAGGAAGCACCGGATTGAACCCCAACCATAAGGCCTCTGGCATACGGCAGGCTTGCTTGTTAAACCACTGCAGGTCAATTGAGAATGACCTCCCCTCAAAAGGAAATTGGTAGGTCAGGTAAATATCTTTTGGCGCACCGTAATTCGCCACACACTCCTGTTCAAAGGTCATGTGAAACAGGAAATCAGCATGAGCAGGGGTTTGTCGGCGGTAGCAATCGCGGATGTAGGGCTCCCAGATCGCGCTGATGGGTTTCGCCAGTTCCAAACCTGGCTTGCAAAAATCCTCTTTCGGCCAATCACCATTTTGGACCGCGTTAATAATATATTGACTGAAGAAGCGGTCGTAATCTGCTGCCGTAAAAGTTTGGTAAGTCAGTTCACCCATTGGGTGTGCTTCATCCACCCAGGGTTGTTGGGTCTTTCGATCAATCAAAGAAACCAACCCAACCCGCAGCGGATTGATCAGAATGTCAAGTTGAGAAGTCTGCAGTTTAATCTTCTCGCTGGTTGTTTTTTGCCATTCTGAAAGATCTGGTTTATTAGGACGTATTCGCTCAAGCCGCTGGCGGGCTTCTTCTGCCAGGGGAGAATCTTCTAACGCGTTGACCGCTTTTTGAATGTTGCTGCGCTTTTCAACCCACGAGGATTCAAATTTCTTGAAATTAGGCAATCCGCGGGCAAGCTCAAATTTATCGGCAGCATAATTCTCGTGATCACCCAGGAAGGTTTTTTCATCCATTCCCCAGGTATGTTCAGGCACCAACAGCAGCCGCCGGTTAAAATTGATGAAACGCTTGTCGCTGTAGTTGATCTTTTTATTTTCGAGCCACTCACAGCGCAGACGTAACAATTCGCGATAGCGGCTGACCTTGATAGGGTCGCTGCCCACGCCATGGATCCAGGTGTCGCCAATCTCATCATTCACCACAGGCAGGCTGTTGCGCACAGGTTCCAACTTTTCAGCGAACTGGTCAAGCGTCGAGGCAAAAATGTTCGCGCCGGGGAAGGTGGCTCGGTATTCCCGGTAGACATCCAACACCTGATCTGGCGATTGTGGCCCCAGGTTATCGCTGGTGTGCCCAAAGGCCAGAGAATCTTCCATGCCATCAATCACAAAGGCCCTGCCGTAGCCGCTCTCGTACATTACGATCAATTCCGCACCGGATTCATCCTGCCAGCGGAAGAGCGGCGGTACGTTTGGAACCGTCGAAGCGGGATTCACACCGATGTGCAAGAAGGTTACTCCGGCTTCAACCAGCAGCGGCACAATACCGCGGGTGTGACCAGGTACATCTGTCATCTTGGCCGCAATGGTTTTCCTGCCAAAGCGATTATCAAGCGATTGAGAAAGCGATAACCCGAAACGGAAAAGCTCGGGGTCCATTAATTCTGTATGTGTGGTGAAGGGCAGTGCATGCCAGGCTATTTCACCGAGTTCGATAGCTGCTTCCATTTCTGCACGTTCAAGACTGTTTGCCTGCTCAAGATACTCATAGATCAACCACGACCCGGTTGTCCATATGAAACCTTCTTGCCGATCAGAATCTCGCATCTGGCGGGCTACTCGCAATGAAGTTGGGATATATTTCTTGAAATAATTATTTACGACACGTGAAGCATAGTCGGTAAAGCCTACATCTAGATGGGTCTTGAAAATCAAATGAACATTCTGGGTCATAAGGTTTTCATTATTCCTTAGTCATACTAATTTTTGGCAAAAGGAGCACAGACAACAAGAAAAGACCGCCATACAGGGCGAAGATTACCGGGTAACCCAAACCCGGCTGAATGGCATTGAAATAATCAGCCAAAGGGCCGCCGATGCTGGAACCCACAATGCCTGCGCCTGCGCCTGCCAGGTTAGAGATGCCCAGGTAACGCCCTGCATCTTTGGCTGGCACCAGGTCTGTGCCAAGAGCCCAGTTGGCTGACATAAAGGTGCCGGTGCCAAGACCCAAGAAAGCACCTGCCACCATCACCAATGGAATCGTGGTTGAGAAGATCAGCAACAGTGAACCAATAGAAGCCAAAATACCTGCAGCCGTCAACAGTTTTTTGCGTCCCATTTTATCTGAGAGATACCCGCCAAGCAGCGAAGTGATTAATAAGAAAACAAAGATTACCGCTGTGAGATACGTGGTAACCGTGGCCGGGTTGGGAACCTGCAGCACATCTTTGACAAAGAACATAGTGAAGTTGCGTGTGGATCCGATCGCAGCCAGGAACATCAAACGGGTGACTACCCACCAGATAAAAGATTTTTGATTGCGCGCATCAGCGCCGATACCCACTTGAGCGCCAAAATAGACGCCGATGAAGATCGAACCTGCCATGCCCAACAGTCCTACCAATCCCACTACAACCACGCGCAGCCACAAACTCGTGGTATCTTGAGGCAGCCAGTCAGCACTGCTTTTCACCATCCATAAAGCCAGTTGTGTAACGCCCACAAAAAGAACGGTCAGCAGCAGCATGCGCAGCACGGGTCGACCCTCAAGCCGGGGAGGTTTTTCAGTCAGCGGTATTTCTTTGGTAGAAAGAACCGTCCACAGCATGGTGAGCAGATAAAAAGCCATCAGAATGATGATGACCACCCAAAACTGTTTTTTATCCAACAAGGGGGAAATCGCCAGCACCAACGCAGCCGGGACCATTTCCAACACAGATTTGATGCCGGAAGCCCTTCCACGTTGATATTCTTGCACTACATCGGGGATCAACCCCTGCTGCCCAGCCTGACTAATATTTGAAGACACTTGCAGCAGAATGATACCCAATAAGAGCACGGCAAGAGAGGCAGTCACCCCAAAGGTGGATTGGAAAAAGGCGTTTAATGGTGATTGCTGAAAAAGCAGCGAGGATCCTACAATCAACAGGAAGACTATGTTTAACAGCGCTCCCAAAATAATGAATGGACGGCGTCTTCCGAGTTTTGAGGTGCAGCGATCGCTCCACATGCCCATCACCGGTTGAATAAACATAGCCACAGCCAGCCCGGCAACATACACCAGGGCGGTATAGGTGTTCTTTTTTTCTGGGGGCATGAACAACAGCACCAGAGCAGGCAGCAGTAACGGGCTGATCACATTGGAGGCCATGCTCAGTCCTAATTGATAACCATTCAATCCCAGCAACTCGTACCAGCGTTTTTCGGCTCTCATTATCCATCCTCCAGATCAATTGTTTCTTGAAATAACTCTTTCCGTTTATTATGCTCATTCATCTTAGCGATTGCATAAAAAGTTGTCAAGCGGAAAAACTAAGAAAAGAGAATGGAGAGTTGAGAACCGAGAATCGTAAAACCAAAGGTATTAATCCGTGAACGGTGAACCATTGTTCGTGAACAGGAAAATCAATTTGAGTATATTTTTTATTCGTATTTACCCCAAAGACCCTCTCGCTGCTTTGTAGCTCGGAGGTGCACAAATGTCAACGATTAAAAAGACTCGACATAAATTGAAGTTTTTGAGTCATAAACGAAATATTAATGCGGAGTTTTATATAATTGAAAAATAAAACAACAATTCTGATTTACCAAGTGGTGGTTTCGCGGAATCACAAAATTACGACAGGGCCACTTGCAGTTCAACCAATTCGCCAGTGCACAAGCTTTCTTGAACGTCAATCAACCGCTGGTTGAAAGAGCCCCGAAACGGAAGGTGATAACACGCAATTGATTGGATATAAGGACCATCCACCAAAACATCACACGACTTCAGTAATTTCATGCGATCTGCTTCTGCTTGAGACCATAACTGCTCCCAGGTGAAGCCTGTATAAGCCCACACATCTTTATTAAGTTTTTTACACTCCTTGGCGATTATGACCGCTGCTTTGGGCTGAAAAAAAGGATCTCCTCCGCTGAGGGTAATGCCTTTGATCAAGGGTGAAAACGGAATCTGCTTGATCAACTCCTCAGTTTCGATGGAATATCCTCCATCGAAAGCCCACGTGTGCGGATTGTGGCAGCCGGGGCAATGGTGACCACACCCCTGAAAGAAAATGGTTGTGCGTATTCCAGAACCGTCAGTCACACTTTCTTTTACGACACCAGCGATTTGAACCTTCATCTGCTCAAGCCCAGACCAGATGATTTTGATAAATGCGGATGCCTGTCTGTCAACTCGGCCTTTTTCGCATCATTAAAACGGTCAACAGTTGAGAGATATCCGGTAATGCGCCTGATACTTCGAATATCGAATGAACCGCAAACCGGGCAACTATCATCTATCACACCGTGATGTGAACAAGACAGACACTCATCAATCGGAAAATTTATGCCGGCATAGCCCATGTTACAAGCAGCCATGTGCCTCAACAACGCTTCATACGCCTCAAGATTGTGAATTGGAGGAGCATCCAGCTCGACATAACTAATATGCCCTGCATTTGTGAGCTGATGATAAGGCCCTTCAGCTATACATTTTTCGAATGAAGAAAGGTCAAATCTTACAGGAACATGAAAACTGTTCGTGTAATATTCTTTATCGGTAACCCCGTCAATTTTGCCAAAGTTTTTACGATCAATGTCAACAAAGCGGCCTGACAACCCCTCGGCAGGGGTCGCCAATAAGGTATAGTTTAAATCGTAGGCATCACTGAAGCGATCAACAATTTGGCGCATAAAAGAAACAATCTCAACCCCAATCCTGGCTGAATTAGCATCCTGACCGTGATGTTTGCCCGTCAAACTGACAAGCGCTTCGGCCAGCCCAATAAACCCAATGGATAGAGTGCCATTCTTGATCACCTCTCCGATTTCATCAGACAAGTCAAGCGTCTCGGAACCGAGGTAGAGACCCTGGCCCATCAAGAAAGGCATATCACAGACGCGAAGACGGGATTGAACCTGAAAGCGGTGAAACAATTGTCGCGCAGTTAAATCCAAAATAGATTCAAGTTCTTTATAAAAGACCTCCATATTGCGATTGGCCTTTATTGCAATGCGAGGCAGATTAATAGTGGTGAAAGAAAGATTTCCTCTTCCTTCTGAAACTTCAGGCCCATTGCGATTCGCCATTACGCGCGTTCTGCATCCCATGTATGCCACTTCGTTTTCAAACTTCTCATTAAAGCTGGAATCCATGAATGAAAAAGTCGGATTCATGCGCTGGGCAGAAACACGCATGGCCAGTTTGAACATATCATAATTGGCATCTTCAGGATTGAAGTTTACCCCAGCTTTTATTCTGAAAATTATGTTGGGAAAAATCGGGGTTTCACCGTGACCCAACCCTTTTTCGTATGCTTTTAAAAGACCTGCAATGACCATTCGCCCTTCGGGTGATGTGTCGCACCCCAGGTTAATCGAACTGAACGGCACCTGTGCCCCAGCCCGACTGTGCATCGAATTCAGGTTATAAACCAAGGCTTCCATGGCCTGATAGACCTCGAACTCAGAGGCGCCTGCAACAAACCTGGCCATATCACGGTCGAAAGAAGCAAAAGATTGCCCGCCATGCATATCGTTCTGAGAACTTTGCAAAATTATGGCTGCCAATGCTGTGGCTGAAGACGGTCTTTTTGGAGGTCGAATAAAACCATGACCAGTATTGAAGCCATTGGTTAATAATTTTC
>Ga0366818_10151_pt1 | contig 25357 bp, 32 predicted proteins | sample TotcelFGM3001N14_FD_207090 | JGI IMG/M metagenome (GOLD analysis project Ga0366818, IMG submission 207090) | Enriched cells from coal bed in the Powder River Basin, Montana, United States - Total cells FGM rep3 HSBNCT.FGM.300.1.N14 ...
TTGCCAGTTTAAGGCCGTGAGTGTATTCAACCAGATGATTTTGACCTTTCCCGAGATGTGTCACGGCTGCGGCGGCTGTATGGCGATATGCCCCGAAAAGGCGCTATCTCCCGGCCAGCGGGAACTTGGGGAAATCAGTTGGGGACAAGCCGACGGTGTGGGTTTTCTTGCCGGACGGCTGCGCATCGGAGAGGCCATGAGCCCGCCTCTGATGCGCCGGGTGAAGGCCAGGCTGGATCAGATGCTGGCAAATGGCGGCGATGCCATTATTGACGCCCCACCGGGGGTGAGCTGCCCGGCAGTCAATGCGGTGATGGACAGCGATGTGATTCTTCTGGTTACCGAGCCCACTCCCTTCGGGGTCTACGACTTCCAACTCGCCTGGGAAGCCTTTACGCCCATGGAAAAACCTATGGGGGCTGTGATAAATCGGGCCGGACTGGGCAATGATGCTATTTACCGGTTCTGCCAGGAAAAGGGGCTGCCGATTCTGGCCGAGATTCCTTACGACCGGGGCATCGCCGAGGCCTATTCTCGCGGCCGGGTCATCGCGACAATATCCCCAGGGCTGGAAGAGGTTTTTGTCGATCTGCGGGATAAGATCCGCGACCTGGCGAACCCCCGCCGGTCCCCAGAGGCCGCCCATGCGTGAGATCATCATTATCAGCGGCAAGGGCGGCACGGGCAAGACCTCGCTGACCGGGGCCTTCGCACATCTGACCGCGGATAAGATCATCTGCGATCTGGACGTGGATGCCCCGGACCTACACCTGCTGCTACAGCCGACGACAGAACGCCAGGAAGAATTCTACTCGGGGCATGAGGCCGAGATCGACCGCGATAAATGCGATGGCTGCGGTCTGTGTGCCACCATGTGCCAGTTTGGGGCGATTCGGGAGAATGGGGCAGGTTTTGCGGTTGACCCGGTGCGCTGCGAAGGCTGCAAGGTCTGTGTGGCATTCTGTCCGACGGCGGCCATCCGGTTCCCCGAGAGACACTGCGGCCAATGGTACCTCTCATCCACTCGCTTCGGTCCCCTGGTCCATGCCAAACTCTTTCCGGGCGCTGAGAACTCGGGCAGGTTGGTCATGTTGCTCAAGCAACAAGCCCGGGAATTGGCCAAAGCCCGGGGGGCCAACCTGGTGTTGTGCGACGGCGCCCCAGGCATCGGCTGTCCGGTGATCAGCTCGCTGTCGGGAGCGCACCTGGCTGTGGCGGTCACAGAGCCCACGCCCTCGGGGCGACACGATCTGGAGCGAGTTGCGGCTCTATGCCGGCACTTTCAGACGGCCTTTGCAGTCATCATTAACAAGTATGACCTCAATCCTGACGAGACTGCCCGGATCGAACTCTTTTGCCATGACGAGACCTATCCGGTGCTGGCGCGACTGCCCCACGATCCACTGGTTACCAAAGCCATGGTTCAAGGTTTGGTCGTAACTGAGCTGCCCGAGTCGGATTTTAGCCGTGAGTTGGGACAGGCTTGGAGCCGTATCGAGGCGCTGGCCACCGGTACGAAAGGCCGCTAAAAGAGAAGATTTTAATGCCTGGTGGAGCAGGATAGCCCAAGGATCTGCTGACGCCAGGTTTTGCAGCATTAAGTCAAAATAAATTAAAAGCGCCTTAAGGAGAATATCAATGAAGAGTACTATTGTCGCAATTCCCTCATCCCATCCTGGTGGACTCGAGGCCGCGCTCGGGGCCCATTTTGGCCACTGTGACCTCTACACTCTGGTAAAAATCGCTGAGGGCAAAGTCATGGCAGTTGCCACCTTGCCCAACGTTCCGCATGAGCAGGGCGGGTGTATGGCCCCGGTCAATCACCTGGCCCAAAACGGCGTGCAGATCCTCATTGCCGGCGGTATGGGCATGCGGCCACTCATGGGGTTCAATCAGGTGGGAATTGACGTCCGCTACGGCAACGGCGCCCAAACCGTAAACGAGGCGGTGGAGGCTCTCTTAAAGGGAACCTTGCCACGGTTTACCACCGATTTCACCTGCGGCGGTGGTGGCGGCGGGGCTCCGCAGATGGGAAAAATCTGATCGTGAGGAGAGGATAAAACACGTGTCTGAGGGTGATTTTCCCATGCCGGGCGAAGTGGGGGAGCAGTTCCTCCGTGTGGCTCGATATCCAAAAAACATCGGCTCTCTCAACAATCCCAGTGGACAGGGCGCCGCAATAGGTAAGTGCGGCGATTCCATAGAAGTCTCCCTGCGGATCGAGTCGGGGGCCATTGCTGATATTAAGGTATACCCTCAGGGGTGTATTTACACCCTGGTCTGCGCCAGCGCCATGAGCGAGTTGGCCAAGGGTCGAGACCTCGATCAGGCCCTGGAGTTAGAACCGCACCATGTGGCGGATGCCCTGGGGGGTCTACCGGAAGACCACCTGCACTGCGCCCGCCTGGCGGTGAATACCCTGGGAGAAGCCATTGCCGATTATTACCGGCGGGCCTCTCTCTAGAGGTCAGACGGTTCTGCTTAAGACCAATAAAAAACGCGGAGCTCGGAACCTGGTTCCGAGCTCCGCTCTATGTCTTCGATAAGAGGTGAATCCATGCTGCGCGTCGTTCTCGCCACCAATCGCCCTAAAGCCTTGCAGGCCTTCACCGAAGCTTTGTCGTCAAACCCGGAGGTACAGCTCGAAAGCGTAGATTCAGGAGCCGAGGCCCTGGAAGCAGTGCGCACCTCTGCCCCTCACCTCGTCATCATTGACCTTAATCTCCCAGACATTGCACCTTTGGAACTGGTTCAGAAGCTAATCATGGTCAATGCCATGGTGAATACTGCGGTGGTGAGCCCCCTTTCCGAAGAGGAGTTCCACGAGGCGAGCGAAGGCCTCGGGATTCTCGCCCGGCTGCCGATCGATCCCGGTATAAGCAATGCGGGCGAACTGCTGCACAAGCTGAGAACGGTGTTAGGGAGTGGATGATTTCAAGGATGGTCATGGTACCTGCTTGCTATGGCGTTGCCCCAAATAGCAACTCACTGCCACTATACGCACCTTCCCAAATAGTGCTATATCGATCATATAGCTGACCCTTGCGAATAGAAATTGAATCCTCCCGAGAAATCGGAAAATTTTCCGGGGCGGTAATTTCGACTGGAAGCTGCCTATCCCTTGGTCGAAGCGTGCTCACGCCCCACAAAGCGTGTAGCGCTTTTTCAGGGTTATTGTGGGTCAAGGTTAAGGATGCAACAACCTTGGGTTGGCAATAGCTGGTCCTCCCTCGGCTTCCCTCATCCCGGCCGAAAATCGGTTTGAAATTTTGGGGGGCGGGTCCTATCTAAGTGGGGTAAGCTACCCTGGGATGATTCGTCAGCCGCCCTAAGAGGCCACGAATTTTTGCGACCGACGGCAGTAGCCAGGATTGCAGAATAATTTCGGATAGAATAGTTATCTTTGTCCATCAACCAGGAGATTGCCATGGAAATAGCCCAGATAAATCGCTTGCTCGCAGTCGCCATCAAAGGAGGTCCACTATTTCCCCCACGTCTTCCTGCACTTGGGTCACTAATGAAAACTGTACCTTCTCCTGGAGCTGTCCGGTCAATTCTTATCACTCATGTAATGCACACCGCGGTTGAATATATTGAAAAGGTTAACGCGGTTTTCCCAATATCAAGAATTATCGCTATTCCATATTCTATGGACCCTTCTGCAGTAGAGCTTCTTCAATCGAGTGGATTCAATTTGGTGCTTCCAAGCTCAATAAGCGATACTTTTGTGAGAGCCCGCAATGAAACCATAGCGGCATTGAATGAGTCTCCTACCCAGCTTATTGTCCAAGAAGTTGGCGGCTATCTTGCTTCTTACACTCACGAGTTTGCGCGCTACCGTAACTTTAAAGGCATTGTCGAGGATACAAATAATGGCCATTGGCGATACGAAAAAACCGGCCCCCATCCTTGTCCAGTTCTTTCAATGGCCCAAAGTCCGTTAAAATATGTGGAAGATACTATCATCGGTGATGCCGTGATGTATAGTATCGAGCGTATCCTGCGTGAAGATTATTGTGGAATTCTTCAAGGGGCACGTGCTGCTGTAATCGGTTTTGGGAAAATTGGTCGCTCAACCGCTGTCTCACTAAAGGGTCGTGAAACTGTAGTGTCAATCTATGACATAAATCCTGCAAAAGACATGAGCGCTAAGGTTGAGGGATTCTTTCCGAAGCCTCTTCACGCCCTCCTACCTGAATCCGAGATAGTCGTTGGGTGCACTGGGCAAACTTCTATCCGTGATGTCGAGATGCCTTTCATAAGGGATGGAGCTATACTTGCCAGCGCTAGTTCAAAGGATATTGAGTTTGCATTGAAGGCATTTGCAGAAAAGTGTACGGTTGAGAATATCGCAGAACATATAACAAAGTATATTCAACCAAATGGGAAGGTTTTTTACGTTCTCTACAATGGCTCACCAGTCAACTTTCGAGATAAAAGCATTCTTGGAACGATTCTCGATATGATTTATTGCGAATTGTTCGTATGCATGCGAGAGGTAGCTGCCAACCGCGTTGATATAGGGCTTCAAAAATCGATGCCAGCTTTGCAAGACGAGGTCGCAAAGGCATGGCTTCGGGCGCACTCTGAGGATTTTTCATCTGCAATAGATGACAAAGTTTGGGATTACCCGAAAAGTCTTGAACTAGGTCTTCCTCCATCTCAATAGGAGAATTTGCAATTCTAATTACTGCACCGCTACGAGATAATGTTAAGTATGGTTAGGGTAATTAATTTAAATACAGAAAGGTTCACTTATTATAGTGGAGGGCCAAATGAAGTAGACACCGGTAAATTCACTGCCATGAAAATAACTTACCGAACCGGATCTCATCCGAGTGGGGTTTCACCGCCCGAACCCGCATAGGCTGGAAAGCCTGTGCCACCGCCCCCTGTCCCTCTCTATCAAGATATTTCTTTTAAACGCAAAGAAATGGGGAAATGATCGCTGAACCCATCAATATCGAGTGACGACTGCCTGCCGAACCTTTTAGGCGCGGGATAATCCCCGGCTTTCACCATTTCAGGGAACCTGAGGACTTCCACCGATTCCTGGATGGCGGCAAATCCGGACCCTCCCGTCAGGAGTCCTTTTGATACCAGGAACTGGTCAAGCACATTGGGTGAATTTTCGTAGTAGTGGGTGCCGATTCCTTGCCCCAGTATAGGCCACATGAGGTTAAGAAATTTAACGGACCTGGCTTTGGTGACCCTGATCCTCAGGCGTTCACTCAGGGCATAGTCAGTGAGGGAGCGGTTGCTGGGCTCGTCATTGAAGTCGCCCATTGCCAAAACGGCCACATTGTCATCGTTCTGAACCTCCCTGATGCGTTCATGGAAGTAGGCCAGCGTCTCCCCGGCGATAATGCGGTAAGGCTCTGTCTCAAATTGACCTCCCATCCGGGAGGGCCAATGGTTGCCGATAACTACCAAAAGCTTACCGGTACTGGTGCGGAAATTGACCTGGAGGAGGTCTCTGGTGGCCGCGCGCTTGACAATAAAATGGGAAAATTGCTCGTTAGCGGTTAAAAGATCCTGGTCATAAATAAAAGCTACATCAATCCCACGCTGGTCCAGGGTGTCAAAGTGGGCGATTTGGTAGTGCCGGTTGAGAGGCCTCAAGGCATTAACCAACAACCCCAGGACATATTCGTTTTCGATTTCACAGACCCCGAGGAGGTCAGGGCCTCTATTGCCGTTCATCTGGCAGATGATTGAGACCAGTTGGTGAATTTTGCGGTCCAGGACCTGGCTCGTCCAGCCATCCAGTTCTCCCGCCAGGGTACGTTGAAGTTTGTCGGACCGGCGTGGTGAATCGAATACATCAAATAAATTCTCGACATTCCAGAAAGCAATGTAGTATTCGACCATGCGAACCCCCTCTGGGCGTATTCTGCAGCTGATTACAGTATAAGTCCCGATTGAAAGAAGTGGCCGTAAGTGTCAACCGTGGTCTGAATTGAGTGATGCCCCACCAGCTATGGCCTCGGCAAAATGAGTCTTACCAGTGCCGGGAGGGCCAAAGAAAATAATGGTCTTGGGAGGGACGACTCCATGCTTTTTCGACAAATCTTGCTTGGTCAACGGCAGGATGATCTTCCGTTGCACAATCTGCTTGGGAGGTTGCGACTCCGAGATGGTATCCCATAATTCTTTGCTGATGGTCTGAGCCCCCATCTCATTGAGGATATCCCGCCGCTGATAGGCTAAGTATTCTTCCCGGGCTTGCTCCATATTTTTGAGGAAATCGATGCATGCCACCCGCAAGCCTGCATCTCGCCCGAGTTTTTCCGACAGGAGCCATTTATGCTGAAAAATTTTAGGCCACAGGTCCGCGGCGGCATCAGGTTCAAATTTGGTACCGCTGATCTCAAAGATTTTGGCAGCGCATAACTCGGGCGCCAGGGGCTCGGTGAAGTCTTCGGTCACGATTAATTTCCTTCTCAATGGTATATTTTTTCGTCAGGGCGAACTGGTGTTTACTGAGCAGCGGGGGCGAACACCAGGTTCGCCCCCGCATGCGCTTTTGGTCAATTTAATTTTTAGGGGGATTTTATAATATTCCAGGCATAGAAGAGTAGGCCCACAGGCACAAATAGAGTGGACAGATAAAGGAATAATTTCTTCAAGCCGTAAATCATCGCCTTTTACTCCGTACATAGAGTTTATAGGACCGACACCCCGAAGTATATGGCCAGGCATTTTAAGAGAATTCTTCGTGCTTTCGAGTATCTAAACGCTGCCAGCGCTCCAGGGCTTGCTTTTCTGCGAATTTTCCTCGGATGAACCTGGCGGCAAAATCAGGATGCCCGAAGTAACCGGGCGCCATGTCCAAAAACCTGTCCTGCATCTCCTGAAGGATTTTGGGGGCCTCCGTTGCGGCAATAAAGTTGCGCTCGTTTTTGTGGGAGAAGATAATTTCGTCCCCCAACGCCTCCTTGACTTGGTCGGCTTGCCCTCGCAGCTCCGGCGGCAGGGTGTCGGGCCGAATCGGAATGGCGATCCGGACCTCCAGGAGCACAAACCGGCGATCGCCGGCTATGGGCCGGGAGTAGTCCCAAAACTCCAGGGTCAGGCCGTTATTGAGAGGATGTCGTAACAGTAATCTTTCCGCGTTCATTGCCATAATATAACCCCGAAATTATGCGGCAACCGTGGCCACCACAGTCCAAAAAATGGTTTTCGGGATCATCTCTCTCCCCAAGTTTAACCCCGAAAAGGTTTTCTTCAAAACAACCTGATCTTCAACGCGGTCCATATCATTGCCATGCCAGCATACCGGCAAGGGGGCTTTTCTCCCCTGAGGCCTGGTAGGAATCATGAACTGCCTCCTCCGCAAGGTCTTTGCACTATCCCCTTTCGTCTAACTAGTAGCTCGAGGGGTTCTGAATGATGACCGCATCGCTCTAAGGGAGCTTATATATACTATCTTCTCAGGGCATTCAGGCAGACCTGAGCCGTAAAGGTCTAACCCGGCAACAACGACCTCAGCATGATATTCTTCCGAACGACCGGTCACCGGCCAGCGGCGCAGCGCGAATCTATGGCGCCGGCCATCCCATAATCGGCACGGTGCTGATGCTGTTCTTCGGGCTACCCTCGATAACCCGATCACTGTACGCCACGTAAACCAGTACATTGCGCTCGCGGTCGAAGAAGCGCACGACCTGAAGCTTTTTAAACACCAGGCTGCGGTGCTCGTCGAAGACGCTCTCGCCGTCCTTGAGCTCGCCGAGGATCTTGATGGGGCCGACCTGACGACAGGAGATGCTGGCGTCACTGGTGTCCTCTGCCACGCCCAATCCGCCCTTCACCCCCCCGTTTGCGCCCGGGCGATGTAACAGGTGACGCCCTGGACCTTGGGGTCGTTGAAGCTGTCGATCACGATCTTGTCGTTGGGCCCGAGCCAGCGAAAACGCGTGCTGACCGAGCCGGTGGTGCCGCGTTCGGGGCGACTGATGATCCACCATCCGAAGAGCACCATGACCAAGAGAACCCCGACGCCGAAAATAATTCCGATCCGTTTCATAACGAATTGCCTTTCCAGAGTGAATTTGCACCCCACCATGGATTGGGGGATGATGAGGCGATGATTAGCGATCACACGTTAATCCGACATTGGAGATCACGGTCGGGGTTAACTTTTAATAATACTCAAATTCACCCTGTCAATTCAGCGCGGTGCCCAGGAACTCTGCCAAAAAAGTCTCGGCTTCCGGAGGTAAAGAGGTGAAATGGACCAGAAAGGCAGGCGGAGATTCGGAGAGGCGAGCCACCACTTTGCCGTAAAGGTCGTCGGAGATTTCGTGGTCGTCGGGGTCGTACAGAGAAATCCGCAGGTTCGCCAGCGGAGAAGGCAGGACCTCAGAATGAATTTCGACCCTATTAGGGGCTATTTTGGTGATAGCGCCCCCATGCCCCAGCTCTCCGGTAGATTTCCAATCCAGCACGGTAAACTGAACGGGGAGCCTTTGCTGGAGTTCTATCCAGGTAATCTCTTTTTTCGGGGGCAGAAAGAGCTGAAAATCTCCGCCGATACCTCCCACTTCATGGATGGTCAGCGGTTTTTTAACCCCTTTGGGCATAACCTGCATGGCATTGTCTATTCGACAGATATCGCCACATTCATATAAGGTGCTTTCTGAAATAAAGATCTGGCCGCCCACCGTATAGGATTCAATGCGGGCCGTGAGGTTGACGGCGCGGCCCACCACGGCATACTTGATTCTCTTCTTAGAACCGATGTTGCCTATCACCACTTCGCCGGTGTTGATGCCGATGCCTAAGGCAACCTCGGGGTACCCGGCCTGGCGATTCTGTTCATTCACCGAGGTCATGGCCAATTGCATTTCCACGGCGCACGCCACGGCTCGCCGCGGGTCGTCGGGGCGCAGGATGGGAGCCCCAAAGATCACCAGGATGCCGTCGCCGATGAATTCGTCGATGGTGCCCTGGTATTTCTGGATGATTTCCGTCATAGTCTCCAGATAGATATTGATCATCGCCACCACATCCTCAGCGGGAAGACGCTCACTTATGGAGGTAAAGCCGCGCAGGTCGGCCATGAGAATAGTAGCACGCCGTTTTTCACCCGCTATTTTCAGTCCACCCTTCTTCAGAATCGTGTCGACGATTTCATCCGAGAGGTAGCTGCCGAAGGTCTGGCGAATAAATCGGTTGCGCAGTTCCAGGGCGGCGTTGAGTTCATGTAATTGTCGCTGTTGGGCTACTTTTAGATCGCGCAGCCGCTTTTTTTCCAGACAGGCCTGCACCCGGGCTCGCAGCAGCACCGGGTTAAAAGGCTTGCGCAAATAGTCTTCCGCCCCCAGTTCGATGCAGCGCACCGCGCTGTCGATTTCGTCCAGGGCGGAAATCATGATGACCGGCAGGTCCCGCCAGGTTTCGGACTGCTTCAGGTGCTGGAGCACCTGGTAACCGTTGAGTTCCGGCATCATAATATCGAGGAGCACCAGGTCGAAAGCACCGGTGGCGATCATCTCCAGGGCCAGGCGGCCATTGTCTGCCACCTGCACCGTATGGCCTTGACGCTCCAGATAACGAGACAGTAAGTCGCGGTTTATTTCATTATCATCCACCACCAGTATAGAGCCGCTTTCGCCTCCGGTGGCGGCCGCGCTATCCGGAGCCAATTCCCGGAGACTGGTCAGGGCGCAGTGAATCAGAGATGACCGGTCGGAGACTTCCGGGCCTGATGCCTTCAGACCGGCATCGATCTTGGAAAAATCGACAATTTCGTTGACCCGGGAGAGGAAGAGTGCGGCGGCGGAGTGAATCTTTTTCAGGTCAGCGATAAGGTCTTCCTGCCCCTGCTCGGCGGCGTTCTCAAGCAGGATCTCACTGAAACCGATGATGCTGTTTAAAGGAATACGCACCTTATAGTGCAGGTTGGCGACCAGGGATGCCAGATTAAAAACGACATCGCCAGAGGCGACTTGGCTTGGGTCCAGGAGGTCGTTGATTATCTCCAGGAGTTGATGGCCGGCAGAGAGAATCTGATTAAGGTCGGAGACATAATCCGCCAGGCCCGGACCATCGGCGTCTCCCAACAGCATTTCACTATAACCGATGATGGCGTTCAGGGGCGTCCGCAATTCATGGCGCAGATGGGCCCACAGGGCTGGCGGGCTTTGTTCCCCTTCAGCTTCTGGACCGGAATCTCTCTGAACAGCCGGAGTGGTTTTCTGGGTTTCGGTCTGGCCGGGGTCGGATTCGGTGGTGGACATGGTTTGACTAAGTCGTCTCCTTGCCTAAAAAACCTTGTATTTTATCCACCAGCCGGCGAAAGTCGATGGGTTTGGTGTCATAGTCATTGCAACCCGCGGCTAGGGATTTTTCCCGGTCTCCCGCCATGGCATGGGCGGTGAGGGCAATAATGGGAATGGACCGGGTTTCCGGCATGGCTTTGAGCAGGCGGGTCGCTTCCCAACCGTCCAAGCCGGGCAGACTGATGTCCATGAGGATCAGGTCGGGGGCCTCCGAGCGGGCCAGATCAATTGCCCGTTCGCCATCCACCGCGATGACCATCTCAAAGCCAGCCTTGAGCAAGCGCCGCGATAACATGTCGCGATTCATTTCATTATCTTCTACCAACAGGATCTTGGGCATGCAGTTTTAGCTCCTCAGGCAATTTCCTGCTTGGCCGGTCTATTCCCAGTTTTTACCTGGCTCTTTTCCAGGCAGGATTTCACCAATGCGCGGACTTCGGCCAGCAACTCATCTCGCGGACAAGCGTTTTTCCGGATGATCTCCAGGACATAACCATTCAATCGCAAGCGGTCTTCTTTGGTTAAATCTTTGGCGGTGACGACGACGATGGGAATGGTCCGCCAGTTTTCGTGCTGGCGCACGCGGTCGATAAATTGAAACCCGTCCATCTCCGGCATCATGAGATCCAGCAAAATTAACCTCGGCTGGCTCTCGGCCAGACGCTCCAGGGCCACGCGCCCATTTTCGGCCGCGATCACCTGACACCCTTCTTTCACCAGCAAACGCCGGAGAACATCCTGCGTATCGGGATCGTCTTCGACGACCAGAACCGGACCGGGTTGAGGATGACGCCGATACTTTTCCAGCACCGCCCGCAGACGCTCACTCTGGATGGGTTTGGTGAGGTAATCCGAGGCCCCCAAGGCGTAACCCAGGTTCTTGTTATCCACGAAAGTCAGCATGACTACGGGGATATCGGCCAAGGCGGGATCGGCCTTGAGCTCGGTCAACACCGCCCAGCCGTCCAGGCCCGACATCATCACGTCCAGCGTAATGACGTCAGGCTGGAGTTCCCTGGCCAGACGCAACCCTTCTTCACCCTCGGCAACGGTCTTAACGCGAAAACCATCCTTGCTCAGAAAACGTTTCAGGAGGTCTCGGGTAGCGGGATCATCTTCAATGACCAGGACCGTGCTCGAGCCATCCGAAACCATGGGCTCAGGTGGGTCGGTGAGGGGCGCGGCGGCCGGGGGTTGAGCCTTCACCCGGGCCGGGAGTCGAATCGTAAAGGTAGTGCCGCTCCCGGGCTCGCTAACGGCGCTGATCTCTCCTCCCATCATCTCACAGAAGCGATGGGTGATGGTCATCCCCAGCCCGGTGCCGCCGAATTTCCGGGAGGTTGAGGCATCGCCCTGAACGAAAGGTTGGAAGAGTTTATCCATCTGGTCCGGGGCCATGCCGATGCCCGTGTCGCTGACGCTGAATTTAATCCAGTCGGCGCCGCCTATGAGCTCGCGCGAGGCTTCCAGGGTGATGGTGCCATTTTCGGTGAATTTACAGGCATTGCTGAGCAGATTGAACAAGGATTGCCTGACCTTGGTCAGGTCGGCATGCATGGTGCCCAGATCAGCGGCACAGTGAATTTGAAGTGTATTGGCGTTCTTTTCCACCAGCGGCCTGATGGTACTGACGACATCTTCGATTACCCGGAAAATACCAAAAGATTCCAGGAAAAGATCCATTTTGCCGGCTTCGATCTTGGACAGGTCGAGAATATTGTTAATCAGGCTCAGGAGATGATTACCCGAGGCATGAATCTTTTGCAGGTCGGGGATAAAATCTTCCTGCCCCTTATCTTGGGCGTCTTCCATCAAGATTTCGCTGTAACCGAGGATGGCGTTCATCGGGGTGCGCAGTTCATGGCTCATGGTGGCCAGGAAAGCGCTTTTGGCCTGGTTAGCGGCATCGGCGGCATCCTTGGCTTTCGTCAGGGTCGCTTCAATTTTCATGGGCTCGGTCAGGTCCCGGGTCAGCATGGCAAAGCCCCGCAGATTGCCGGCCTGATCCCGGATCGCCGTGAAGGCCACGTTCGCCCAGAAGGCTGATCCGTCCTGGCGCACCCGCCAGCCCTCGTCCTCGAACTGGCCCTTGTCTGCCACCACGTCCAAGTCACGTTGGGGCTTGCCGCTCTGGATGTCTTCCTGGGGATAAAACCGTGAAAAGTGCTGGCCGACGATCTCCTCGGCGCTATAACCCTTGATCCGCTCCGCTCCGGTATTCCAACTCACCACGCGCCCTTCCGGATCCAGCATGACGATGGCGTAGTCGGTGACGCTCTCTACCATCAACCGGAAGCTTTCCTCGGTCCAGCGCAGTTTCTCTTCTACATGCTTACGCGCCGTATTATCGGTACCGATCAGGAGATAGCCGATGATGGTGTCTTGAGCGTCGCGCAGCGCCGTGACCGAAACGATGGCCGGAAAGCGGGTCCCGTCCTTGCGGATATAGGTCAGTTCGTAGATGTCCTCGATGCCTCGGGAGGCCTTGAAGACCAGGGCCTCGAAACCAGGCGTGATGGTGGTTCCAAGCTCGAGGCTCAACGCTTCGGCCCGAGCGATCACCTCCTGCGGATCGGAAATCGCCGCCGGGGTGATCTTGTCCACCACTTCGGCGGCCGTGTAGCCCAGCATGCGCTCGGCGCCGACATTGAATATTTGAATGACGCCTTGGGCGTCGGTGGCGATACTCGAAAAGTTGGCGCTGTTGAAAATGGCCTTCTGCAAGGCCCCCGCTTTCAGCAGAGCCTCTTCCGCCTGCCTGCGCTTAGACTGCGAGACCAGCCAATTTTGGTCAGAGTAATTTGGCATTTCTCATCTTTCCTGGGAGGTCACAGCCAGTCTTCGAGGCCGCTCAAGCTGAAAGTCAGGGCACAGGGGCCCGCAGGCCCCCATAGTTATCGGTAATAAAATTGCCTGCATACGTCTCCGAGATCAGGTAACGCGAAACGGGACCAGTTTCCTATCTTACCTACTCCGCTTATTAGCGATTCGCCGGTGACGCAAACTTGGGCATCAGAACCGCGTCGATGACATGGATCGGACCGTTCGTGGCCATAACGTCAGCTTTGACGATGTTGCCGGTGCCCACCATATATGTATCGCCGACTTTGGTGAACTTTATGAGTTCCGGTTCCGCAGTGGGGCACAGGGTCTTGCATTCCTTGAGACCGGGAAGATCCTTGGCCAGGTATTTGCCCGGGGTGAGATGATAGTACACCACGTTTCTGACCATGGCCGGATCATTCATAATCTTATCCAGGGTCTCTTTGGGCATCTTGGCGAAGGCCTCGTCCGTGGGGGCAAAGAGGGTGAAGGGGCCCGGCATCGACTTCAATTCCTGGACATTGGCTTTATCCACGGCACTTAAGAAAGTCTTAAAGTTGCCGGCGGCAGCCAAAGTATCGTACATGTTCGTGGGTTGTTGCGCCATGGCCATCCCAAAGGGGACCAACACCAACATCAGGGTCACTAAAGCAATTTTTACTTTCATTATTCTTCCTCTTGGTGAAATTTATGTTCGTATAGTCTTTCATCCCGTTAAGCGTTACCTCATCTCGAAACACGCACCCTTTGGTCGCCGAAGCGATGATCCGGATCCAGCACCCTTCCTTGTAAAGGGAAATCAGGAAAGATAGCTTGCCAAGGATTTCATTGCCTGCACAATATCATCCATCGCCTCGTGCATTCCCTCGCTATAAGGCCTGCTCTTTGATGGTCCTTCCTTCCCGATCTTGTCTTCAATTTCAGACTTGAGTTTTTTCAAGCTTTGAGCCTGTTGTTCAAGTTGAGCTCGTTGCTCTTCTTTCAGATATTCGATGATCTCGGGATCAATTTGCTGAAGGAGATCCTCGGCCTCAGCCAGTATCTGTTCGATGTCTTCGTATTCATAAGTCTTTTGCATGACGCTGCCTTTTGCCCGATTACCAGTTCTTATTTCATAAAGTAGAGGGACCATAGGCTCAACTTTTATCCTGCCTCGGTTCACCCGCGCCAGCCATCTTCATCCCTGGCCGGTGCGCCTCCGGGTCGATTCCCTCAATTCTCTTATAGCCGCCCCAGGAGATACAGGATGAGAACGATTATCAGGATCGTCCCCAGAACCCCAGTCGGGGCGTAGCCCCAACTCCGGCTATGTGGCCAGGTGGGCAGGGCGCCGACGAGAAAGAGGATGATTATGACAATTACAATAGTGCCTAACATGGTGTTTCTCCTTTGTGGCTGGCCTGAATTATTTAGAAACGGCAGATCGGGTTAACGAGCCGCCAACCCTAAAATACCTATGACAATTAGGTAAATCGCCACAATGTAATTCAAGAGCCTGGGGATCACGAGAATTAATATTCCCGCAATCAGTGAGACTACCGGGGTCAGATACACAGTTGGGAACATTTCCCGTCTCCTTATTAAAGGTAAAGTTGATCATTAATTCATGATGAATCGAGTCTGAAGCCTTGGCTGCACTCTCGGCGTGCAGCCCGGGTCTGGCTGAAGGGCGGTTCCCACCCTTCAGCTCCAAAGGCTTATTGCCGCGTGGCTATTTGGCGGGCGGCGGCGGCACATTTCCGGAACCCATACCACCACCGGGGCCGCGGCCCATACCCTTGCCGGGTCCGGAACCCATGCCCTCACCCATGCCCCTACCCATGTTGTAGTCGGGGGCGATCTTCTTGACTTCAAATTGGATAGCCGTCATCTTCTCCTGCATCTGGTCTCGCAGGGCATTGAGTTCCTTCTGCTTGGCCTGGATGGCGGTCTGATCCGGCTTCTCAGCCCCCCACAGGGCCGCCAATTCCGCCTCCTTGACCATCATCTGCTTACGCAGGCCGGAGGTGTCGGCATGAAACTTTTCCTGGAGATCGAAAATCTGGCCCGCCTGCTCCGGGGTCAGATTCATCCCTTGGCCCTTGCCCTTACCCATGGGCTGGGCCCAGACCGACGCCGCCAACCCCAAGCTCAGCGCCAGGGCCAGAACCAGCCGCCACGATACCTTCCTTACAGTTTTCATTGATTTGATCTCCTCTATCTAAAGATTATGAAAAGTTTGCCTTCCCTGGTCAGGTCTCCCTGGATCAGAAAAACCGCCGAGGTTCGTTTTGCCCACCCCCTCAAGGCGACTGGCATGGACAAAACGATGCCAAGCTCGTTCATTTATTGCCAATGCTGCTTGAATTCCTTTTCTGCTTCTTCCTTGGTGATGCCGTATCTCTCCTGGATTTTGCCGAGGAGTTGATCACGCTTGCCAGCCACGACGTCCAAATCATCGTCGGTAAGTTTGCCCCATTTCTCCCTGACCGTGCCTTTGAATTGCTTCCAGTTGCCTGCCACTTGATCCCAGTTCATAACTTGCCTCCTTTTGTCCATTAAGAACCTGTAGACTCCTCTATCGTAAGGGCGGTGAGCCGCTACCTGACGGTAAAACTGCCTTCCCGCTGGTCGCTGCCGTAACTGCTATTAATCCGGCTGGTCACCGTATAGGTCCCCGGGGTGGCGTTGCCGGGCAGGGTATAAGCCACCTGATCGGTATACGTGCCGTTGGCGTTGTTCACCGTGGTTTGGTAGGGCTGGCCAACTGAAGACCCCCCGAAACGCACCTCCCGCACCAGGGTCACGCCCGCCGGTTGGTTATTGGGGGTCAGAATGGTGTAGGTCATCCCCAGTTGCACCTGCTGACCCGGTCTCACCGTCGAGGGGTTGACCTCCACCCGATCGATGGAGACTACGTTGCCCTGCGCCGGCGTGTAGTTGTAAGCCTGGGCGGCGGCCTGGCTTGAACGTGCCTGGCTGTTGCGGTGCTCGGCGTAGAGGTAGCCGCCCACCGCGCCCGCTACCCCGCCCGCCGCCGCACCCACCCAGGCGCCGGTGGCCGCGGACCCCGTGCCCGCGCCGACGATGGAGCCTATGGCGGCGCCGGTGGCCGCGCCTCCCAGGGCGCCGGCCCCGGCGGACCGGGCCGGATCATAGGTGCCGTTGGTGGCGCAACCAGCCAGAAAACCGATAAAGATACAGATTAACCCTACCACTAAAGACTTGCGTGCCATTGGTGTTGCCTCCTTCGTAGGTGAAGCGGAATAGTTTAAAATTTTACCTGTCTTCCGTTTGGCCCCACTGGCCTTGAAACGACGGGAACCGGTTTCAGGTTAGTTATTCGGTGAGCGCCGCCCCATCAGTCCAAAAATGAGCGACACGGCAAAGAGCACGATGAAGATAAAGAAGAGAACCCTGGCGATATCCGCTGCCGCCAGGGAAATCCCCGTAAAGCCAAACAAGCCGGCGACAATGGCCACTACCAAAAATATCAAGGCATATCTAAGCATGTTAAATCTCCGGTTCATGGTGTATGGCTGGGTTGCACCGCAAATAATCACCCATCAAACTTTACTCTGGGGTTACCCGGGTTCGCCGCACATCGAGCTTAGGCCCCTCAGCCGAAAAATTGACGTCATAGTGATGGACCTCTCCATCCTTGATGTTCATATGGGGGAACCGCACATCCGAGGTGCTGCCGCTGGCGGTATAAGCCTTGAGGAACAAGGTGTACACCCCGGTTTTCCGGCCGTTTACCCGCAGGTTATAAAGGCCACTCATGGGATTGCGCCGCTGGATCTCCGTGGCCTCAGGACCGGTCCGGTCTCCGGAAGGATCGGTGAGCACCAGCTCCCCCGGGGGGGAGCCCCCAGTCTCGGATTCGATGCTGATGTCCAAAGTCTGGGCGGCGGCGGCGCCGGGAAAAATGGCCGGGGCCGCAATGATGAAAAGCCCCATCGCCAGCCAGGCGGATATTTTGGTTACTCGGTTCATGGCAATTCCCTCCGGTAGTTAGGTACTCTTATATTATTTCTCTTCTGCATCGAGTTCCCGCAGGCGCTGCTCGGCGGCTTTCTGGCGCTGGCCGGCATCCTGCTGGCGCTTGACGGCGTCTTGCTTCCGCTGGCCGGTATTTTCCAATTGTTTTGCCTCCCGTTCGCGCTCCTCCCATTGCTCTTGCCGCTTCTGCCGTAACTCTTGCAACTGCTTATCTTCCGTCTTCGCATCGCCTTGGGCCAGAACTTGGCTCGCCAGCCCGAGATTGCCGGGAATTACCAATAAACCTGCCAGGAGCATCGCCCCCAGTCCCTTGATCTTTTTCATCTGTCCATCCTCCCAGTCCGAAATATCTAAGGTTATGCAGCAGCCCATTTTTGTCTGTCCAAAACTGCTGCTTGGAACCTGGTTCTTGAGCTAAACCCCAAAAGCTGACCCTATTCTCGACGACAAGCCCATGAACTTGGACCCCTCATATGCGTAGGTGATAATCTTGTGAAGTCTCCCATGTTTAAACGAATTGCCAGCGGGGTTCGCCGTTCGCCATGCTTTCGGTCAGATCAAGCGGCGGGCTCTGTTTCTCAGGCACCGCCTCCAAGTGGCCTTGCCCGCAGAATTTCATCGGGCCGCCGCAGCAGGTGAGACCACCATCCCATTGCCCAACCACTTCCACCAAGTGGCCGCAATTCAGGCACTGATAAATTTTCGTGGTCAGCGTAATTCTCCTTTTGTCCTCTCCCGGCTCGATAAACCTTAGAAAGCCGGAAAGTGCGCGACACCCGGTTAAAATTCCCTAATCTTGCGTTTATATATAATATTTATTTGAAACTTTGTCAAGCTATATGTTAGAATATGAATAATTATATTGGTATGTATATAATTAGAGTGGTTAATTAATTAATATATTTATTTTGCATTGACTTATATCGCTTTGTGTATATAGTATAGTAGAGGCAAAATGGAGGGAGGGATATGGAAAATAACTTGGTGCTAACCACAGAGGAAGCGGCGGAGTTTTTGAAGCTGACGCCCTTCACGGTGCGAGATTATGCCCGGCGGGGAGTTCTGCCGTCCCGCAAAGTGGGCAAGGCGTGGCGGTTCTATAAACCTGATCTGGTGGCCTGGTTAAGGGACTATGAGACTCCACCCTGAGGGGGGAAAGCTATGGGGGATTGCCCCTGGACGAGGACCGAAGGCTTCGCCCCGCCGGAGAAACCCAGTTAAGGAGATCAGAGGGATGAAAGGAAACGGTGCGATGCCGGCTTTGATACTCATTCTGGCTCTCACCATGGCCTGCGGATCAGAAAACCAGCGGGGCTTGGGGCCGGGAGGAGGGGCAGGATACGACCGGATGTACGACCCGAAAACTGTGGTGACGGTAAGCGGCGAAGTCGTAGCGGTGGACAAGATCGCCGACCAGGGCACGGGTTACGGGGCGAGTCTGACCCTGAAGACGGGCAAGGAGACCATCCTGGTGTATCTGGGTCCCGGTTGGTTCCTCGAAAAACAAGGCCTCACCCTGGCGCCCCAGGATCAAGTGGAGATCACCGGTTCCCAAATCACCTTTCAAGGCAAGCCAGCTCTGATCGCCGCGCAGGTGAAAAAGGGCGACAAGATGCTGAAACTGCGGGACCCCGCCGGCATCCCGGCCTGGGCCGGCGCTGACAACCACAGCGTCTCAATAATTGGCAAATGGCGGTTGCAAGAAATGATCGAAAATAGCGAGTTTAAACATCCCAACGAGACTGCCGAAAAAAAATGGGGTAATCTGGAAATATTCGGCAATAACACCTTGGAATTTTACTCTTCTGATACGCGGGGAAAATGGAAATTACTCGATGATGCGCGAATAGAAGTTATCTCCGATTATTGGGGTACTTTTTTTCTATCAACTGAAGGAGATAAGTTAATAATGACTTTTCCTGATGATCAAACTAAGTATATTTATAACAAGATAAAATCATAATATGGTGTGTAGTTGCAGTGAATAAAGTTATCACATCAAATTTACTCATGGTTGAGCTTAACTTTGCAAATTGAAACAAGGTACTGCACAGAGGCGGACAAACGTCGTCGCTGAATTTTGTCCTGTTACGTTGAGTCAGAAATGAGAAGGTGCTCTATGCGCAAGCGCATTATCGCTCCTGGCCCTGGTGAGGTCGCAGCCGCCGAGCCCGGCTGGATGGACCTGGAACACCTGGCACAGGTCGAAATAACATCCGAAGACATCGAACACCCGATTGAATCGGCCCTGATTCCCCGCATGGGCTCGGGTTGGCGGGCGGCGCAGCCTGGGGAGCAGATGATTCGCCTCCAGTTTGATGAACCGCTAACAATCAAACGTATTCGCTTAGTGTTCCACGAAGATGAGCAGGAGCGCACCCAAGAGTTCGTTTTACGGTGGTCGCCGGACGGCGGTCAGTCGTACCGGGATATTGTGCGCCAGCAGTATAACTTCAGTCCACCGGAGGCGGCACATGAACTCGAAGACTACAACGTCGATCTCGACGGTGTAACCACGCTCGAATTGAGAATCGTGCCGGACATAAGCGGTGGCAGCGCCCGGGCATCGCTGGCGCAGCTGCGGGTGGCGTAATTATCTGACTGAACTTCGGCCATCAGTGCCAGGGGGGATAGCCTAACAGATCGCAACAGCCGACGGCGCCTGATCAAAGGGGAGTGAAATGAACGAACACGAAGCCAAAAAGGAAATAGCCCAAGCAAAAGAGGAACTTCTGGAGGCCAAAACCAAACTGGAAGAATTAAACGCTAAACTGAAGGACCTCTGGGACGTGATAGAAAAAATAGAAGCAGCCCAGGGCCGACTGCAGAAAGTAGAAGAAAAACTGTTTCTTGAAAGTTTTGGCAAAAAATCGTTTTTCGACCGCATCGATAATGGCAAAGATTAGAAGGGCCGTTAAAGTAGCCTACGGCATAGGCGATCTCGAAGCAAGTGGCAATGCGTTTTTCAAACTGTTGTCAACTCAAGTCTAAACTATCTCGGCTAATCTAATTCAGATTCTATTTTGTCAAATACATCCTCAATTTTATAAAGAAGCCGGTCAGCCTGGGCGAGATTCCAGTCGGCTATATTCTCTTCAATACTCTTATGCAGGGTCCGAAGACTCTCTCTATGCCGGAGAAGCACATCTCTGAAAGGCGTCCCATCGAAAGTATAAAGAAGCATATCCAACTGGCCCGCTATTCCATAAAGTGAAGGATTCCGCTCCACCAGATCAGGATCTAACGATTTTAAATATCGCGCTATCTGGGGGTAAGTCTCCTCCAGGTCTCTTGGATAATAAGGAACTACAGTAACAGTGAGGTGCATATATTTGCTCATGGTTGATCTCCTCATAGGGGACCCACAGAATTCAGTGAATCAAATATCAAATGATGAATGACCTACCATCATCTTCGGGAACGCACTGCAAATGCCTATCTGCCGCTGGCATAGTCTATGCCGTGCCAGCCCTCCAGGCCGTTGGAGAAGGCGAAGCCCCAGGCCGACACGGCGTCGTGCAACTGCCCGGACCATACCCAGACCCCGGTGGTTTGAAATAGCAGGTCCATATTGTTAGGGGCAGGCCCCTTTTTGATAGATGGCTTTCATTTCCGGAAATTTGGGCATACGCCAGCCGCCCCCAGCCACGGTAAGATTCTCCGTCCAGGCCTTGGCCTGGCGCCAGTTGTTTTCATGGTTGGGGCCAACATACCAATCAAGGTCAGGGACGTTGTATGTGATAACCCCATTATCGGCTTGTTAAATCCAATTTTCTGCGGTTTAACCTCCGCCATGGGTTGGCCATGGCCCTCCAGGGAAATGATCTTGGACGCAACCCCACACCACCAACAAAATCAACGTCATCATGCTCCAACGATACCATCATGCCATCCTTAAGCCTCCTGGTGTTATTGGGTGAAAATGCCAGAGGAAAATTCTAAAACGATCCTCATCTCGAAGCCAATTTTCTCGCAGGCGAAATGATAGCAGAAATCTTAGTGGAAGGATAATTTCATCAGGAAGTTTGGCCCACCAAACCCTCGTCACCCGGAGGTTATATTTCTGAATAAGAAGATTCTACGTCTCTTGCCATTATCCTAATTTTTGCAATATATCAGATAGTTGCTGATCCGGATTACACAAGAGGTTAGCCAGGAAAATTGTTGGCGATCATAAACCAAAGGGATACAGTCTCTTACCCAGCTGAAACTTTCCCCATATTATTGGGATGGTGACATTGTGCTCTTCCCTTTTCCTAAATAGGGCTTAAAAAAGCATGGTACGCTTCCTGTGGCGTGATCACGCTTCGACCTGGACCATAGACCTTCCTCAGGGTTATGAGGCCCATGATGGCTTCTAAGTGGACCGGGGTTAACAAGCCATTGTATTGAGACGTAAAATACTGATTTTGTCCAAGGGCTATATATTGACCAGGGGGGTAGGAGTCCCAGTCCCCCGGTTTTCGTTTTATGGTCTTGGGTACGGGGTGCCCTGGGCGCCAGGCGACGGCAGGGCCACGGGTGCGAGGTGGCGGTGAGCTGGCAAGGCGGCAGGGCGAAGGAGGTGGCAGGGGGGAGGGGCGTTGGGTAGGCGTTTGGCAGTTATGAAGTGGCGCTGGCTGACCATGGAGAGGACGGGGAGGTCCACTTGCGACTGGTGCTCAGCGGTGAGGATAAGGTAGGCCCAGGTTGTCACCCCCATGATGATCAAACCATTGATGGTCTGTCTGTTCCTTCCGGCGCAGCCAGGCTGGGGTCATGACAGAGTGTAGGCACAGCAGGCCGAGTCGTACAGTCGGGGTGGTTCTGGCCGGGGTCCTGGTGGCACTCCCGGGGCTGTAGATAAATCCTAACCCGGGTTAGACGGTCACGCCAAGGGAGGGCTATCGCCACCTCAGATTGTTCTTTGGCCAAGCTGTAACCAATCCCTGAAAGATAGGCTCAGGGGGCGATGGGGAGGGCCATCCCCAGACCCCCCCCTAAAAGGTGGGCTGAATTTGTATTTTTGCAAAAAGTCAGACGTTGCAGACATTGAGTTTTCCACGTCTGTATCACAAACTCTTTCGATTCCTGGGATTCATCCTGTTGCAGACGTTGCAGACATTAATGCGAGGGCATAGAAATGTTGGGGTAGGTGGAAGTCAATGGACCCGGGTTTGGATTTCGAGGACTGGCAATCCGGCGGCCATGGGGCGGCGCTGGGGACTGGACGGGGTAGCTTCAGACACCTACAAATGCCAAGGGGGTGACGACCGGTTGACGCCGTATACAGGAGCGGGAGGTTCGGAAGGTGTGGGCTTTTGCTACGGGGGGACTCCACCGCTAACAAATCCGGCTTATAAAACCGCCAATGCTTCCACCCTTACAGGCCACTGGCCGAGAAAATGGTCTTCCTCCCATATTCCTTTATCTTCTGCTTCTTCTAAGGTTATTTTCGGCACTCTGGTTATCCCTGAGTTATCCCTTTGCTATGAAATCATTTTATAGATAGATAACTAGTTGATATTATGGCGCGCCTGGGAGGATTCGAACCTCCGACCGAGGGATTTTAAGACCGGGTTTCGCCAAAAATCTTCTTCAGTCCTTCTCATAACTTATTGATTGAATTGTATTATACAGGCATACTAATCAGTTGTATACCTATCAAAAACACCCCAAAAACAGAAGCAATGGGAAACTTTTGGGAAACTCTTGGGAACGTCTCAAAGGAATTTTCCTCCCGCCAACACCTTTTTTTCACGTTAAACGCTATTTACACCATTTGGTGAAAACCCATTAAGGTGGTGAAAAATGATTGTCTCCTTTCGGACCGGGGCTTTCTAAGGCCTTTTCAGCAAATCAGGATGATTTGCCTTCAGCCAGTTGATGGCTTCTTCTTTAAAGGCTTTGGCCTCTTTTAGAATTTCATCGGCTGTAGCATCGGATACTACCCCGGCGCGGTCATAATCAGTCACATTCCGAGTTGATCGGCAAGAGTTAAAGTAATCGGCTCGCTCCTGGGCTTCCGGTCCCATAACCTCCGGTAAAATCTTGAAGGTTACCCAGTGATGACCTGATTTACCTGTCCGGTAGCCGGAAGCGTAAAGCACTATAGTCGCCAACTGCAATGCTGCATTATAAGCTGTAGCGAAACGCCGGTCGGCTGAGATCTCTTTGATAGCCGCATCGGCAAGATCACGGTCCACTACTTTCAATAAATCCGCGATCTCTTTGACCGAGGTCTTGTGCTGCTGGAGCCGGCCATCATTCAGCCAGTTTTGCAAGTTCTTCTTCATTGCCGATCAGCCAGATTTTTGGGCCCTTGATAACTTCAGTGATGAAATGGTGATTTTCTCGGGCCTTTTTCTTGAATTCTCCAGGGGGATAAACTACCGGATTAAATTCTCGGCCCAGTTCAGATACAACAGAGCTCAAGAGCTTGGTCGTCTGCCGCAAGGATAATTCTCCCACCAGGAATAGGTCGATGTCACTTTGAGCGGTTTCCCTCCCCTGAGCCAGCGAGCCAAAGATGAAGGCCAATTTCACCTTATCCGCCAATGGGGCCAGGGCTTCCCGTAGCACATCTCCAAGAGCTACGGTCTTGAGGAAAACCCGCTTCAAATCCTCAAAAGCTGGGTGCATCCGGTCTGCTTTATAATAGACTATATTGCCGCGCTTAGTTTTGGTCACCAACCCGGTGCGTTCTATCCGCTTCAGCGCTCTCTGGACTTGGACCAGTGCATTCCCCGTGGTTTCCGCAATGCCCCGCTGATAAAATTCTTTTTCTGGATGAAGCAGGAACAGGGATAAGACCTTGACCAGGGTAGGATTAGGGAATAGTTCAGCCAGGGTGGAAAGCTGACTACACTTTGTTGTCGATTGACTACGATTTGTTGTCAATTCGGGCATGAAAGCAATTAATCATGATGCGCAGCTTTTGTAAAGCAAATATCCAAATAGACATCGGCCATATATTTACTAAGGCGGCGACGCAACCAGGTAACCGGGTCGCGCAAAACCGCCAGCAGGGGCGTCAGGTCTGGGGGCTTAGGCATGATACTCCCTGCGCAGCCGGGCCCAGCACTCCCGGACCAAGTCCTCCTCGCCGCCAAGGCTTCGGTCCAACCGAGCTTCCTCGCCGACGCCAGCAGTGCCGCTACCTGGCGGAATTTGTCGGCCACCGTCGTAGAGCGCAGCTCCTCCCTTTCGGCGGCGTTAACGGCCCCAGCCCTCTGCTTGAAGGCTTGGGCCTCTCCCTTGGTCAGGTGGCCGACCTCCGGCGTGACAGGACATTGGCCGACCTAAGACGCCCTTGTAAACCTCATGGTTGATGCGGGGTTGGTCGCCTATGACCCCCTAAAACCCACCTTTGGAACCAAAAGCTCTCACCTATTTCCATGTCCATAGAGGTCAGAATCGTTCATCTATCCAGGCCCCGAAGTGCGGGTTTGGGGTAAGGGCAAGGGAAACTGAAATCTTAGGTGGAGATGAGGGGACTTGAACCCATGACCTCCTGCATGCGAAGCAACCTATCTTCCTGTGAACCCTTTATCTATCGGAGTTTTATGGGTGAGGCCCAGCCAAATTAACCTCAAAAAACACTCAGTATCGATCAAACCTACTCAGCGACCTACTCAGTGTCGCCACGATCTTTACCTCCTCCAGAACTGCCACCAGCGCTTCGGCGGTTGTCTCAGAATCTCAAATATCTTATTGGCCGCCCGGGTATTGCCTGCCTCCAAGTCGGCAAAGGTCTGTTGTGGGTCTTTGTGGCCGAGCATTTGTCACCGCCCTACGAGAACGCCGATGTGCCTCTGGGGCCGGTTTAAACCGCATGGTTGACGTGGGGTATCGGACTGAAAGGTTAAGAAAATGGCGTCATGAGAAAGAGATTCTCGCGAATAGTCCCGCGAATTATCGGCTTTCATTCCAAGATTTTTCCGCCAGTTCCGCTTTCCGGCCGAGGCCCAGGGCCCTCGCTATTCATCCTTTAAATCTGCCGCCCGAGTAACGACCCGCCTCCAAACTGCCCCAGAACGCTGGGTCACCCGGAAAATCGTAATTTTAAGTCCGGATTACCCAGCCACCTCAAATCTACCGAACCAATTCAATCCATTACATGAGAAGATCATATCTAAGATTTTTCTTCTTTAGGGATGATTGTCTGGTTTTGGCAAGCCATATTGAGGTTTCACCTCCTCGAGATAGCTCTAAAAACTTCCCCATCCCCTGAGAGCTCGACTACCCCATCTTGCACCAGGCCTTAAGGATCCATTTCGGCCGCCGAC
>Ga0366818_10143_pt2 | contig 25112 bp, 21 predicted proteins | sample TotcelFGM3001N14_FD_207090 | JGI IMG/M metagenome (GOLD analysis project Ga0366818, IMG submission 207090) | Enriched cells from coal bed in the Powder River Basin, Montana, United States - Total cells FGM rep3 HSBNCT.FGM.300.1.N14 ...
CTTGTGTTAGGTCAATTTTTCGTTCTTTGTAACGGTTGGCTGTGCCAGCATAACGTACATAAAAGCTGGCGTTTTTGGGGTCTTCCAAGTCAAGGTGGTTCATATTTAGTGATAGGCATTCACCTTTTTTAATGCCAGATGAGAGCAGTAAGGTGATCAAAATGTAAGAGCGCGGATCTTTTTTAGAGGAGTTACGTTGAGCTGTGGCTGCTTCGATGACTTTCAGTTCTTCATCGGGCGTTAAGACTTGCGGCAGCGGACTGATGACACTTTGTTGCAGAACTTTTTCAGCAGGGTCAATGGGGAGTCTGCCAGTTTGGGTTAACCACCTAAAAAAAGATTTGATTGAAGTGATTCGTCTGGAAAGACTTTTTGGGCTGCACGGAACGCCCCTTTCTTTTTGCAGCCATTCCAGAAAACGGTTGATATCACGTTCGGTGACACTGCCAAGAGTTGTATCTGGGGCAAAGAAGGATGCAAACAAATTAAGATCACCAATAAAAGCTTTGATGGTAAAGCGTGATCGTCCTTGATCTTGGAGATAAACTTCCCAAGATTGGATGGCGGGCAGAAGTGTTGTGTCACTGGTGATGTGGATTTCAGGAAGGGTTGTCATTGAATTCACCTGTTCTTATGGTTTCGCATAGCCTAATATAGTTTTAGTGTACAAGGATTTCATAAGAATGTCAATATCTGATTATTGGTAAAAGGCCTGTCGAATAATTTCAGCAATGGAGATTGGATCAGGAATTAGAACCATTGAGCCGTTTTCAGGAACGATGTAATTGGTAACATTATTAGCGCCTATGGCAAATCGGCGGACGATACTTGGGTTAGACACGATTTGTGAGCTGAAGGGAAGTAGCTGCAATGCTTTATCTACAGGAAGATCGGTTTCGACACTGGAAACAAACAAGTTATAAAGTTCTGCACCACGATTGAGTGCATCAAGACTCATAATTTTTTGAAAAATCGCAGATATGACTTCTTGAGCGCGACGTGTCCGGTCAAAATCATTTGAGGTGTGGCGAGAGCGCACGTACCATAAGGCTGTCGCACCATCCATGGTCGTGTTGCCAACTGGAACGTAGCAATGTTTGTCAACTGCCTGAGGTAGGTCGCAAGTATCGTAGAGTTTAGCTCCGGCATTAACAGTAATACCGCCAAGCGTATCGATAATGCCTTTAAACCCTGTGAAATTCGTCATGATGTAATAGTCAACGGTGATATCAAAATTCTCTTTCAGGGTTGCAGCAGTCAGGGCAAATCCACCAAAGGGTTGAGCTGCATTAATGCGGTTCATTCCCACACCTGGAATATTGACATACAAGTCACGGGGGAATGAAGTTAAAGAGGCTGTGCCTTTATCAGGGTTTAGTGAAAGGATCAAGATAATGTCAGTTCGATATCCCTGGTTGGGACGATAATCCGAACCGAGGATGGCGATATTGATTTGTCCTGCAGGTTTTTGCAATCCCAGGCGAACGACGGTGGCCAAGGTCGGGCTGGGTTGAATTGTTGGCGTGGCAGAAGGCTGTGGAGTATTTGTAGGTCCCAGGGTTGCTGTGGGTGCGATGGGCTGAAATGGTGTCAATGTTGGAGCTGCATTGCTATCAATTTGTAGCAAAATATTTGTGATTGGGATGATGGTCGGGGTTGGTTTTGGAGCGGTCAGTGAACCACATCCGGTAAGCAAGAAGACGCAAACCAACAGCCCGGTATAGAATTTTCGCATAACCATATTTTACTCTTGATTTATCAATTTTCAGGGGTTCGATTCAAGTTTCAAGAAGTAACTGGTAGTCTAACTCTGATCAGCGAGCCTGATGATGGAATTGAGAAAATTTCCATTTTTCCGTGCATTTGCTCAACCAGCGTTTTGGCTTTTACTAAATCTTTCAATGGACTTCCAAAACCTTCAAGTTTTATTTCGAGGTCTCTAAATTCTTCCAGAATTACTGGTAAAGGTTTTGATTTGGGTGAATCATGGTCACAAGATTGAACACTGATTAAAACTTGACCAGGTTTTTTTCCTTGCAAGCGTTTTAACCCCAGCGTAACGATTCCTTCTTCTTGCACGGCTGTTAAACAGTTCGTATAGACAATATTCAGTATGCGTTCGATTTTTTCTTGATCTCCGGTGATATCAATGTCGTCTTTTTCGAACTCAACTTTCAAAATGATCATTTTTGTGCGCAGTAATTCTGTATAGAACATCAAGATTTCTTCAACCACAGAAGTTAAAGAAAAATCTTTTGAATAAATCCGGTTCTCATCATCAATCTCGCCAGTTTCCAGCTCGAGATTTTTGAGGATTTCATCAAGGTGATTAACAGAATTGGATATGCGTTCGACAAAGCGTTTTTGGAATGTTCCCAAAATGCCGACAGATTCATTTGAGAGCAAATCAATATAACCCTGTATGGTATGAATGGGCTGTTTCAATTCTTGTAAAACTGGTTTGAGAATCTGAGCGCCTTCAATCCTGCTGGGTTGAGATTCAATAGAAGCTTGTAAAGCGGTGTTTTTCATGTTTGATTCTGCAAGGGCATTTTGCAGTCGGGCAATCTCTTCAAGGGTCAACCTGAGTTCAGCTTCCATATGTCCCATTTCAGAAGTTTTCTTCTTGAGTGGGGGAGCATATGGTTCCTGTTCCGGGAATGAAGTTTTGGAATCGTCGGAAGTTGATGGCTGCAAATTCATAGGATCATCCATAAGTGATTTCTCAGTATGAGTTTACCAGAATAAAGCCGGAAAGCAATCAATATTATTGAAAGCAATATTCTATCAATTTCGCAAACAAGTATCAACAAATCTTTGATGGATGATTTAGAATAATGAATTACGTTGACAATATTTGATTGTTTGATAGAATTAGCTCGTATCTGGGCCGAAGTGGCGGAATTGGCAGACGCGCTACGTTCAGGGCGTAGTGAGCATTACGCTCGTGAGGGTTCAAATCCCTCCTCCGGCACACATCAACAACCCGTGGATTCTTCCACGGGTTTTGTCTTGTCTGCCCAATCAGAATAGTGTAAGATATGGAGATGGAACGGAAAGTAAAAATACCTAAAATCCCTTTTAATCTCAAGAAAATCCTCTTGGGCATAGTAGCTATTGTTTTGTTTTTTTTGGTGATGGATTTGAATAATCGGTTAAATGAACTTTCAAGATTAAGTGAGCAGCAAGAAAAAGCCTCAACAGTGATCGCCGTTTTAGAAAGCACTTTGCACGCCCTGGATACCCAGGTGGCTTATTCCAGCTCTGTTGGTGCAGTCGAAGACTGGGCTTATGAAGAAGGGCATATGACCAGACCTGGTGAAAACCTCATCATTCCGCTATCCCCTCCCGGTACCACCCAAATCCCTGAAGTTATTGAGATTGCAACCCCCGAACCAGTAGCAAATTGGCAAATTTGGCTTGCATTGTTGTCTGGAAAATAGCAAATTTTATTAATTGGCGATATTCCGCCGTATCGCGATCATGGTCAGATCATCTGAGGGTGGTTCACCTTTTCTAAAATACTGAATTAAATCATCAATCGAAGATAATAATTGTTCCGCGGAGGATGAAGTTGTTGCCAGCAGAGCCTCAACCAGCCGTGGTTCAGTAAAAAGTTCCCCTTCAGATGAAAATGCTTCTGTTACGCCATCCGTGTAAAACAAAAGGGTCTCGCCAGGTTTAAGCGTAATCTTTTTATCGTTATAAACAGCCTGCGGTATCACGCCTAAAGCAATCCCGTCTTTTTCAAGCCGGATTATTTGTGCTGGATTTGATTGGATCAATAAAGGCAAATTATGACCGGCATTGGCGTATTCCAACACACCGGTTTGTGGGTCAAGCAACGCTAAAATGGCGGTGACAAACATGCCGTTGCGTGAATCAGATTCTAACAAATCATTGACTCGCGCGAGCACTTTGCCAGGCGAACTATTACTTTGCAATGTGGCGCGGATGAGTGTGCGGGTAACCGTCATATAAAGTGCTGCGGGCATGCCTTTGTCTGCCACATCGGCAATAACCAATGCGATGCGTTTGTCTTTTGTCTCAAAGATATCGTAGAAATCTCCACCGACTTCATGAGCAGTCTGCCATAACCGACTGATCTGCCAATCTTCGTGCTCAGGCAAGCTTTCTGGCAAAAATGCTTGCTGTATTTGTCTGGCCAATTGGAACTCCCGTTCCATCCGTTCACGGCCAACCATTTCTTGTTTGAGTCGTTCATTCTGAATAGCCAGGGTGGTTTGTTGGGCCACACCGCGGATTAGTTCAAGGCGTTTGGGGTGAAATTCAGGCAAGATATTTGTTTCTTTCGCTATCAAAGCTCCAAACACCACGCCTTTAATGGATAGAGGCACACCCAGCAGCCAATTGCGATTTGAAGAGAAGTCTGAGTCATCGTTATTTATCCACTGAAGTGATTTCCATTCTGATGGAGAAAGGTCAGGATTTTCAAGTGGACATGAAAGCATGCCGTTGGAATGCATTAAATCATCCAGCAAAGTCATATCGCCTGGCTTATAAACCTGGTTTAATAATTCATCGGTTTCAGCATGGGTTGGTGCAATTGCGTTTGCTGCAACAAAGTTGTTGTTTTTTTCATCAAAGAGGTAGATCACACATGTATTCACTCCCACCAAAATTGGCATCAGGTGGACAATTGTATCCAGAATATCTTCAAGTTTATTTTGACTGACAACTGCCTGGGCAACCTGCAATAATACAGCAGTGATATACGCTTCTTCTTGTCTACTTTCAATTAGGCGAATGTTGGCTAATGCAATGGAAGTCTGACGGGCGATTCCCTGTAAAATCGCCAGCGTTTGCTCATTGAATACATTGCGAATACCAAATTCACCGGTACTATTATGCGACACCAGGAACCCGCCAAGAATTTCTCCGTGTGAGAGCATGGGTATAAGGACCAAAGTGCCGGTTTCAGGATCATAAGTTAACGTTGTCATACCCAGGTCGGATACAGGGTCTGTAATAAAGACAGGTTCTTGGGTTAAACGCATCTTTAAAATTGATAGAGATTGGTCTTCCCGTAAAGATTTTTCATCATCCTCAGGCGTGAAACCATACCAAGATTCTAAAAGGTAAGAGCTCTCGCTTTGATTTCTGAGGAAAATGGCACATTGGTTGATACCGACCATTAATGGTGTCAACCGAACCATGGTGGATAGAAGTTCTTCTAAATTGGTGATCGATTGCATGGCCTCTGCAACCTGTAACAAAACAGTCGATGACCATGCATCTGCCTGGGCGTTTGCATAAAGGCTGGCATTTTCAATGGCGACCGCAGCATAACTGGCAAAGGTTGAAGAAATCAAACTGGCTTCTGATCCATAACGTCCAGTCACATGATGCGCTAGCGTAAGCACGCCAATAACATCTTCACCAGAAAGCAATGGCACTGCTATAGAAGAGTAATCCGGTTGAAAACCACCCGCAACACCTAATGGGCCATATGGATCGGTTGGTTTTCGAATGACGGGTATTTTTTGAATTATTGGAAGATCGAGAAATTGGCTAACTGATTCGGATTCTTCGCGTGCACCAATAACTTTATTGCGATGGGTTCCGCGCACAGCGGCAAGACGAATATTTCTGTGTTGGTCAGTTCCATCGACATGATCATCCAATAGCCAAATGGCAGATGCGTCACACGGTAAAGTGTTTTCTAGTTGAATTAGAATCCGCTCCAAAAGTTCATCCAAAGCCAGGTTTGAAGAGAGCAAACCTGCCACATCTTTGAAAGTTTCAGCTACGTCGCGGCGCCAAATTTCGGTACGGAAAAGGGTCGCATTGCGAATGGATAGGGCAATTCCTGATGCCAAACCTTCAAATAAATCAAGCTGGCCATCATTGAACACATTGGATTCATTGGATTGAAGATCTAAAACACCTAAAACGGTTTCTCCAAATTTGAGTGGGATTGTCATTTCCGCTTTTGTTTCATTAGGCGCATTTCGTGTTGGACGAAACAAAGTTTCTTTTGTGACATCATTTGCCAATATGGGTTGTCCAGTGCGGGCGACATGAGGAATAATACCAATGGGTGATTCAAGATCAAAGGCAAATGAATTCTTTTTCAGGTTTCGGGCCCGCTTGCCACTACCTGCTTGAAATATCACTTTTTGTCGACCTGGATGTACTGTGTAGATATGAACTAACGGGATAGAAAATCGGTCGTGAATCACATTGACGATTTCTTTGAGCAATTTTTCAAGGTCGAGAATGGAAGACAAGGCGTAATTGATTTCTGCCACGGCTGACATCTGTTTTGCACGTTCTTCCAATTTTTCGTAAATGCGGGCACCTTCGGTTGCGAGGGCGATGTTGTCAGCAAGTGTACGAACCACAAGCAAATCTGTTTCATGAAAAGCGTCTTTGATATCGCTCTGAACATCCAGCACACCGAGAATTCGATTTTCAACCAACAGAGGTATGACTGCCTCGGATTTTGTCTCAGGAAGATCAGAGAATTCTTTGAAACGCGGTTCCTTGGTCACATCATTGGCAATAATCTCTTTACCGGTTAAGGCAACTGTACCAATTAACCCTTCACCAATTTGAATGTTGAACAAAGATGGTTCTGCGCTTGGTGCGCAATTCAAAGAACTGGCTCTAAATCGTAAGGTATTTAACCCTTCTTCTATTGTGTACAGTGAGACATGGTAATAATTGAAAGAACACTGAATAAGATTTGTCACTCGTTTGCATAACTCATCCAGGTCAAGTACATTGGCAATTTGGGAGCTAACTGATCTTACGAGTGAGATCTGATCATAACGCCAGTTTTTCAGTACCACCTGACGGTTGACCTGCATCGAGACAGCAACTGTGGCTACCAAGGCTTCAAGAAGTTGTTTCTCTTGATCGCTAAATGGATGATCATCATTTCTTTTTGTATATAAGACACCAAGGGTATTATTTTGGGTAATTATTGGCAGCGCTAATTCACAATCTGAAAGTGATGCAATAATTTTGTTTTCTGCAGATGACTGTTGAACGATCTTGGGAGCATCATCATTGGGGAGCGTTTCAACTTCAGGTTCACCGGGCAAAGGATAGTTAGGTTTTGCCAGCCATATTTGTGCAGTACAAGCGAGTTCTTGTTCAACTTTTTGGCTAAATTTCTTGCATAAGACTAACGCATTTGGCTGTTTGATTAATTCATCACCGAGATTTAAAAAATGTTTCCACAATTGTAAGGGTTCAAGTTTTAAAACGGATAAGGGTTCAGCAGTTTTCTTTTTTTTCAGGGTAAGACGATTGGTGCCGTCAAGAAATTCAAAATGAATATCATCAAGAAGCTGGCACATCATGTATACACCCAACCCATGATCCAGGCGATCATCAAGATCAGCAGTTACATCCGGGATGGGGACACAAGAGGGATCGAAGGATTTGCCCTGATCCTCAAGTATGATTGTTATTGCGTCAAATTGTAGTTCAACCGTACAGACGATCTCGCCTTTACCTTCACCCTCGTAAGCATGCTCAATAATATTAGAAACAGCCTCATCAACGGCTGTTTCTAATGAAAATAAATCTGCAGGATTGAACCCGATAACTTTAGCCGAATCTTTGACAAAGTCAGCTATTTCGGTCAGGCTTGCATATACACCTGGAAAAGTTTTTGTTGGCATTTAACAAACGTCTAGAATGCCCCCACTGCGGTGAGAACATCAGGATATATTTTAAAGATAACGGTAAAACCAGCCAGATCGAAAACTGACAAAATATTTGGAGCAAGTGATGCGAGGACCAATTCTCCGCGATTGTATCGTTTGCAGTTTTTCAGCGTTGAAATTAATACACGCAAACCTGCACTTGAAATGAAGGTTAATTCACTGAAATCCATCACGATTTTGTAGCGGTTCTCGTCAGTGATTTTGTTCAATTGGTCAATCAGTGCAGGGGCAGTAGAACTATCCAATCTGCCTACGACTTTTACCACATCACAGTGTTTAAATTGACTTGAGATGATTTCCATTGGCCTAGCCTCCAAAAATGTGACAAATAAATAATTAGGATAATTATATCATGTGCGTAAATAGTTGAAAAACAGATGGATTTTTTGTGGTATGATGTTTTTGAGTGAAGCGGGTAGATAATCCATTATTCAGATTTATTCAATTACAATTAAAAAGCCTTGTTATGTAACTTCATAAAGACAAGATTATAGGAATTAATATGAGCGGAAAAGACTCTCCACAAAACGTAATCAAGAAATTTCAAAATCGGCAAAAGATGATGCCTTACGTGTTAGGCGGATTGGCTGGTGCACTCGTCATCGGTGGTATTTTCATAATTATCACCGTATTAGGCGGAAATAATAAACCATTTTCTGGATTATTTTCAACCAAGACTCCTACAGTCACAGTTACCGCAACTCCAACGGCGACACAACCCTCACCTACGCCATCAATGACCCCAACTGAAACACTCACACCGACCCCTGAGGCATCACCCACACCCGACAAGCCATTTCAGTATGTGGTTAAAGAAGGCGACAATTGTTGGCTAATCGCTTTTAACAATAATGCTGATTTGCTCTATCTGCAGCAAATAAATCTTTTCACTGACCCGCTTAATACTTGTCCCATTTCTCAGGGTGATATAATTTGGGTTCCTGCACCTGGTCAAAAAATACCTACTCCGACTCGTGTACCGGATGATGTTGCCAGAGGAACAAGGTATGATTACATCATTCAATCAGGCGATACTCTAGCGAGTATTGCATCATATTTCAATAGTACCGTCGAAGACATTCTCAATTACAATCGTAACATTGCCGATGAAAATTCAATTGATGTGGGTGATCGCATTGTTGTAAGAGCAAATCTGATTACTCCAACGCCAACATTAAGAGCCACAAGTACTTTGGCTAACCAAACACCTGGGCTGCCATCACCAAGTGTCACTGCCACACCATAGAATAGTATAAATATAAAAAGGAGACTCGAGTATTATGCTTCGGGTCTCTTTTTATATTTCAATTCCATTAGTAATATTTCTGAAACTCCAATTAGCTGTGTCAATTAAATCTGGATCTTCTGCTTTTTGAAGGAAAGTTTCAATAATTTTCGAATGCGCTTCATTTCCATTATTTCCAAGCCAGATAAGTGCGTTACGCTGCATTCCTTTCAGTTTTGATCGAAAAAGAGCAGTGGTTTTATAGCGGGATGAGAATTCTTCAATTGAAAATGTTAAAAGTGTTTGAACTTCTTCCACTGTGCATGTTTGGTTTATTGAGGACGACTGAGAATCCTGGTTAATTCTATTCCAGGGGCATACTGTTTGACAGACGTCACATCCAAACAACCACTTTCCAATTGGCAGCCGTAAATGATCTGGAATATTGCCTCTATTTTCAATAGTTAGATAACTGATGCAGCGAGAAGAGTCGATGGTGCGGTCATCCTGGATGCATCCGGTGGGGCAAGCATCAACACAGCGGTGACAGGTACCGCAGCGGTCGTGTGAAAATGGTTGATCAGGTTGGAGAGGAATATCTATGAATAGTTCAGCCAACAAAAATGCAGACCCTCTAGATGGATTGATCAGGCATGCGTTTTTGCCGATCCAACCCAAGCCGGCACGCGATGCGATCTCTCTTTCGAGAATAGGCGCGCTGTCGGTAAAGGCTTGCGCATTGAATTTTTGGTTCAGTTCCAATTGAATGAAGTTTATTAATTGATCCAGTTTTGTAATTAGTAAATGATGATAATCAATGTCTGCAACATAACCGGCAATTAATGCTTCATTTGAGGATTTGTCATCACTCTTGCGATTTAGAGAATAGGGCCATGCCAAAGAAATGATGGTTTTTACTTCTGGCACCAGTTGAGAAGGAGACTGTCGCATCATTCGATGGCGCGGAGATTCCAGATAAACCATGCCGGCATGCTGCCCCTTGGACAGCCATTGTTCAAACCGTTCATATCCAATAGGCGATTCTGGTGTGGTAAAACCGCATAAAGAAAAGCCAAGGCGGATTGCCTCGGCTTTAATTTTGTCTCCAAGATTTGCTAAATCGCTGAGCATCTATATTATCAGGGTGTCGGCGTAAATTCTGGCGTGACAGTGGTGGTGACGACGGGCGTTAGAGAGGTTGGGGTAGCAGTTTCGCTACCGACATTAAAGACCACACTAACCTGGTCGCCAAAGAAAAATCCGGTTGAGCTGTACATTTGCCACCAACTAACATAAGAACCGTTAACTGTGGGGGCCACAAATGGCACGGTAATTTGAATTGCTTCACCAGGTGCAACACTCTTTGTTAACTTCACACTCATAACCGTTGCCTGCGGACCAAACACATAAACCAACTGGTAATCAGTCGTCCAGGTGGTTGTGCCGGAGTTAATAATGGACCATGTTTTGTTGAAAGCGGCTCCCGGTTTAATGATTGAGCCGTCGGGGATGGTGATATCCTGATCATATTTGGCATTGTCACCAGTGCCAGGGTTCAAAGACTTGGTCGCAGTTGAGAAGGGTCCCTGAAGAGTGGGGGTTGCGGGCGCCAATGTTGCTGTCGGGGTCAGGGTTGGTGTGGCGGTGGGCATGGCAAGTGCAGTCTGTGTTATTTCAGCCTGAACGGTTGCCGCAATTGATGTAATCTTTAAAGCAGGGTCTTCTGTGGGGGTGGCTTTTCCACAAGCAGTAAGTGCGAAAATCAACGTTAAGGCGGCCACGAGTATTACGTATATTCTTTTTGAAACCATTGTAACAATCCTCCGTTTATCTAATAGAACTATTCATTGTCAGGCAGGTTGGAATTCCTGTCAAGAGAAAATGAGTGAATATTGGGAGGATTTGGAAGAATAAAAAAAATATTATTGAAGGAACTTTTCGATTTCTGGTGCTTCTGGCATGGCTTGTTTGAAACCATTCCTGCCATTAAAGGTCACATAATTGACGGTTCCTGGGGCAATAGTGACATTGGTTCGGTACCATTTATTTTTGTAGATCATAGAAAGCTCATACTCACCTGCGGGGATGTCTCCGATGACAAAGTTTTCTCGAAAATAGTCATCAGAATAAATGTGTTTTACAGGGGCGTAAGACATAATGTCATATTTATATCCAGTTTCTAGAGATTCCAACCAGAGCTGCTGTGCCGAAATCAGGTATCCGAAATCGTTCTTAAGCCGGCCAGCCAAAACACCGCTGCCAACAGGCGGCGCCATCCATAGTTCTGGGTTTTGAACTCTGCCGCCTTTAGTGTCTTCAATGCGTACCTCAAAATGAACATGAGGTCCTGATGTATTTCCGGTGAGGCCTATCGTTCCGATCTGATCGCTAACTTTCACATACTGGTCTTTAGCGACATCTATACCATCCAGGTGACCGTAGACTGTGTATAGCGTTTTATCGCCATAGCTGAAAGAGTGGCGGATGAGGACTGCCAACCCATAAGGATCATTAGTATCTCCACCGCCGTTCATCAAGCCGTATCCGATGAATACTACCTGTCCGTCACCGGCAGCTAAAACCGGTTTATACATTGGCGAACTGATATCTACACCCGTATGTACCTTATCGTCATCTGGATAGTAAAAACCATAACCAAACGCTCTTAAAGGTGCAGTATTTGAATCCATGCCGATGGGACGAGTAAAATAAAAATGATCATATGGATTTAACGCCAGCGGGACTGAATATAAAGGGGTTTGTCTTTCTTGCTCAGGTTCAGGTGTTACCAATGAAAAGATCGGTTCACTGATTACTTCGGTTAAAACAAGTTTTTCATCATCGGCTTGTACTATGTCGGTTGAAATTGGAAGAAGCCAACCGATAATTGCAATGAGTAACAAAGCAAAAGCATTTAACATTCGGAGGCTGTGAGAAGGATTAATTTTCACTTGTGACTCCAGTCAACAGGTCTACCTGTTCGCGAGGATAAATCTCAAGCATGGCTTGTTGCCAGGTTAGATCTTGTTTTAGTGCAAAAATACTAAATTGGGTTCCCTGAAAATAAGATTTCCAATTGTTTAATGCAGGCAATCTTTGCCAACCAAAGCGACTTGCCAAATCAGTAAAATCAAACCAATATCCGGCTGGAGGAGGTTTGAATTCACCCCCATTTTCATAAGCCAGTGCTTCGCCAGATGTACGACTCCGAAAATCCCATATGGGAGTTTGCAGCGGCTCACCGCATGATCCATCTTGAAGCTTGCATTTGACCCAAACGCGCCAAAAAATGTTTCCAGCAAACGTTTCGCGACTGACGACCATCCAACCTGCTTCGTAGGGAGCAAGGTTCAAACCAATTGCACGACCTGTGTATAGCCAATTTTCTGGTATGCCTGGCATGGGGGCTGATGTAGGGGGAATCACTGCATTATCCAGTGTTGCCAGCAAATCCCACCCAATTTTTTGATTGACTAAACTGCGCATAGCAATAAAGCTGTCGTCAACCGCATCAGATAATAAAGCTTGGGGAGCGGTGACATTTGGTAGATCCACAAGCCCACGACGGCTGTTAGCGTTGGCGGATTGAGTGGCAACATCAGTCCACAAAAGAGAAGGTTGAGGCAGCGAATTTTTTGACACCCATGATTGAATATTCTGCACGAGTGCGCCAGAGTTCCAATCATATTCAGATATGCTGCCACCCATTGGGATAGGAGGAAGCATTAAATGGCGGTCAGTAACTGAGTAAGCGACTATTTCTGTTTCATTGGGCAGCCGTAAAGTCGCGAGGATGCCGCTACCATCAGGCATCCAGGCAGGATTTTCTCCGCTGCCAATAACAAGCAGTTCCTTGGAAGATTCATGCGGCTCAATCAATACAATCTCAATATTGTTTTGATGTCTGCTGACAGCCAATTTCGTTCCATTAGGTGACCAAACTGGGTTGGTATAATCTGCATTAGTGGAGCCTACAACTTCAATAAACCGGTCATCCGGATTTTGCAAGCGGGCCAACCAAATTGCATTTCTTCCAGAACGGTCTGAGACAAACGCGATTTCACTGCCATCAGGAGACCACGAAGGTTGAAAATTGTTTGTGGTTCCGTCGGTTAATTGAATGGGGGCTTCGGCTTGATCATTTACCGATTGAATAACCAAATCGAAGTGTTCATTTTGATAAACGTCATAAACAATGTAACTTCCATCTGGTGACCAATCAATGGTTCCTTCATAAGCAGGGGAATTAGTCATTTGGGTGAGGGTATTACTCACCAAATCCAGGATATATATTTCACGAGTACCAAAGCGGTTGGATGTGAAAGCAATTTTGCTACCATCCGGGCTGATCGCTGGAGAGTCATCATCCCAGGCATCGGCGGTTAAACGGGTCATCGCCATGTAGGAAGGATGATAAGCAAACAGATGTTTGTAAGCTCCGTCACTCATCGCCAGAATAATTAGTCCAGCATTTGCAGCAGACGAGTTTCCTTGCGACACTGGTAACAAGGTAGCAGTAGCAGTTGGATTGACCCCGGTTTGGGCTGGTGTGGCTATATAAGATTTTTCAATGGTTGGGTAACCAGCCGGTTCTGTTGGGGTGGGGGTTTCAGTCACTTTTGGCTTACATGCGCCAAGTAATAAGCCTGTAATAAGGAAAACCACCAGATACAGAGAGAAATGTTTAGCTATGACGTGATTTCCTGGTTTCATAAAAAACCTGCATATCTCAAATTGATATCAGAGCACGACACCCTGTAACAATCTGGATGCAATAATTGTACCGTTTACGTTGGAATGGCTTGGCGGTATCGATGAGGAGAATTCAGAAAAATAATCAAGCTAAACGGGTTACGGTTACGCTTTTTGAATCGATGGGCTTGTCTTCTTCTTTAAAAGTGATGCCAGTGAGTTGCAGTGGCGGCTGGGCATCAGGAACCCGAACATGCAGGGTGAATTCCAGATGAGACTCTATCATTCCCAGAATGAGTGAACGGGAGATTTCATTGCCAAGTGCATCTGTAAGAATCATGGCCAGATTTGGTTTGGTGTGATTTTCATCCAGATCGACAACCACTTGAATGCGGCTGTTTGAAATTTCTGTGCCATTGATTGTTTTAATGGTATTTTCTAATGGAGCAGGCATATACGATATCCTTTTTATGAGATGCGACGGGCTTCAAAATAAAAACGTTTTTCATGTGCTTCACCCATGGAGAAGGTTTTTCTCGGTAGTGATCCATCCATGATCACAGTCTTGAAGAGATCGCTTTTGGGCATGCCAGCCAGGTAAAAACCGACATTTGCAGGTTGGGTAGATAGTGAATATAAAGCTTCATCTCCGTGTACATAATCAATTTCAGTGGCCTGACCTTTCTTCATCCAAAGGTCGAGAAAGTCTTGAAGTGTTCCCACAGGGAGGTTGAGTTTGGGATGCATAACCGATATGACCTGGCAGCCGTGAGCATCAATATAACCAAAGTGGTGGTCAGGTCCTTGCCGGGATTTGACAAGGCTGACCATGGCTGCATAATCATTGACTTTAGAGAAGGAAATATCAGAGCCAAAATGATCTTTCATCGCTTGTAGAAGATCTGCTTTAATTTCAAAAATCACGCGGTGAATGGGTTCAAATTCAAGTGCATGGTCGTGAACATTTTCGATTTCAACAAGTGCATACCGCGCGGGATGGTTCATACCTACTATGGGTTTTAGTTTTTCCCAGCAGGATTTGGCCGTTGCCAGTGAGTGATTGCCGTCTCCTGAAGCAAACAATAAAACCGGTGACTCTTTTGGCAGATTGTATTTTTGTGAAAAAACTTCAGGATTAGCCAATATTTCTAAACCTTCAATCACATTTTTTTCGAGCTGAGGGTCGTTTACGAATCGGCCAGTAAGGTGACCACTGGATTCCATTAAGTCGAATTCATAGGCTAAAGGCAGGGAGGCTTTTTGCTTTTCAATGCCACCAATAACCACATCCTCTGGGTCATCAATGAGCATTAATATATGAGGGAATTCGAGAGGCGCTTGTTCGCGGATTTTTATGCGCGGTGGCAGGCGGTTGAGGATGGTGCCTTCTGTGGCGCGGATGAGGGTGGTGGAACCAGCATTAAAATCGTATTTTTCAAGGTCAAGCGCAAGCATCAAACCACGGCGGGTTTTGCCTGAAACTGTTCTTTCGACATAAATCATTCCATCATGTGGTTGAAGCAGACCTGTTTCAAGATAATGCTGCATATTGGCATGGATATTTTTGATGCGAGAAGACTCATCCTCTTTGCCAAGAAACACTTCTGGAAAGACCAAATGAAGTGTGGAGGGTTCAGTGCCAACAAAGTCAGAAACCTCTTTCCAATACTCCGGTTGGGAGGTGAATTGATCGCAAGCGATCACGGACCATTTTTGAAGATCAACCGAGGACACAGGAAGTTGAATTTCTGGAATTTGAACACCCAAATTTGGATAATTTTTCATTGGCCGCCTCATCAGTGAGATAAATTGATTTTACCAAAAAGATAATAAAAAAGACCTGGCAGGAACTTACTCCCTGTCAGGTCTTTTCATTAGTTAAAGTCTACATGCCAGACATGTAAGCCAGGCCAAGCGCACCTGGCCCTGTATGGGTACCCAAGACCGGGCTGACTGTTGAGATGACGGCATCTGATACAAGATGGCCGGGGATGCGTTTTACTGCACGAGCCAGCAAATCTTCAGCTTCTGCTGGAGCGTTTGCGTGAATTGCGCACAAGCGCACTGGCCCCTTTTCTTTATCCAGTTTGGTTTCAACTAGATCCAACAGGCGGTCAATGGTTTTTGAAAGTGTACGTACTTTTTCTACTGCTTCAATTTTGCCTTCACGTAGTTCGAGAATTGGTTTGAGATTGAGTACATTGCCCATAAATGCGGCTGCACCACCGATGCGTCCGCCACGATGCAAAAACTCAAGGGTATTGACTGCGAAATAGACGCCGGTATGTTTTATAGCGGCTTGTGCAACCGCCTTACATTCTTCAATCGAAGCACCCATCTTTGCTAACCGTGCAGCACTCATTACCTGGAATCCCATTGCCATACTGGTACTAAGAGAATCCACTAATTCAATAAATGCGCCATTAAAAGTCCTTTTTGCTTGGATGGCTGAATCCATTGTGCCGGAGAGTTTACTGGAAATATGAATACTTAGGATATCGTAGCCTTCGTCCAATAATTTTGAGTAAGCCTGTTTAAACTCCTCAGGGGTGGTTTGAGAGGTGGAAGGCATGTTCTTTTCGGTTGTCAGACGATTATAAAAATCTCCTGGATGAATATCTATGCCATCTCTAAAAATTTCACCATTCCAGATCACTTGTAAGGGCAGCACCGTGATTGGATGCCCGCTAAATAATTCAGCGGGTATGTTCGATGTGCTATCGGTCACAATCATCACTTTAGACATTTGTTATCTCCAAAATTACTAATATCGAATCCAAATTGTTGATTATAGAACCCACAAGCGGGGCGTTGGTTGCTCAATCAGATTTAAAGACCGACTATTCATCATAAATCTCAACTTAAAAATTTGAAAACAGCTTTCATGACCGATTTAGAATACTGTGCTAAAATTTCATATTGTTGAATAATTGAAGGGAAGCTTGGACTATGATAACGACCTTTGCATCAATGAAAGGCGGCACCGGCAAGACTACCATCACCGGATTGCTCGCTAATTATGTTTCGAAAGTATTAAATAAACGAGTCATAATTATTGATATTGATCCCCAGGGAGGGTGCACAACGTTGTTCCTTGGGTCGGAAGCCCGCGAGATCATCGATGGCAAATCCACTCCCACGATTTTTAACGTTCTTGAAACTGTAAGGGATAATCAGAACGCCAGGTCAATTGTTCAAAAAGCGCTGGTAAAATCTCCGTACAATGAAAATGTTTTTATCCTGCCAGCAGATTATCGGGTTACCAGTCTGATGAGTATGGGTGAAACCCCTGAACTGCTTAAATATGGCCTTAATGATGCCGGTTTTGCATCTGATCTTTTGGTAATGATTGATTCTGGCACTTCACCTTTTTTGGTTAACATGTCAATCGCAGCAGTAACAAATCAAGTCTTTGTCCCATTGATGCTTTCGGTTCAAAATAGAAAACCCACTGCCGATACCATCCAGTTAATCTTGCGCCAGCGAAAACAACTTGGCGGGCTCATCCCTGTGGGAATTGGCAGCGCTAAATGGGAAGAAAACTCGATGGAAAGCTGGAAGGAACGTCTCAAATCGACACCTCTTTTAGCGAACTCGCCAGTACTTAAAGGCCTCCCATATTCCAAAACATTAATCCACAGTGAATGGGTGAATCAACCGTTTCCAGAACGATTCTTGCCGATCTTCGAGAATATTGCCAGGCATGTTTTGAGTGAAAATAGTCAAGAAAAAATTGATGATGACAAAACAAGCGACGAATAAACTCAGTAAATAGTAAACAGACCCGATAGGGTCTGTTTTTTGGCTGGGATAGAAGGATTCGAACCTCCATTTTCTCGTCCAGAGCGAGACGTCCTGCCGTTAGACTATATCCCAAGAGGATGGCGAAGCAAGAATCGAACTTGCATTAGGGGATTCAAAGTCCCATGTCCTGCCATTAGACGATTCGCCAATGAACGATGTTAAGATACAAAAAAACCAGCCGATTTTTTGAGCGTCTCGGCTGGTTATATCTGAAGTAAGGTATTGTTGCTTATCTTATTTTCACCAACGCAAAACGCCCAATCGATGTTGGGTTTGCTGAGCTTGTTGCTGCTGCAATTGCGTTGATATGTAAACCATGATGAAATTTTACTTGATTCCTAGTATTAATTCAAGCGTTTTAATTGTTTGACTGAAAATTGTCAGCCAAATTTGAAAAGTGAACCGATAACACTTTAAAAGTGAACTGTTAGAAGTTTAAAAGTGAACTCTTAGAAACTTGAAAAGTGAACACATAGCACTTCAAAAGTGAACTGTTACCATGAGAAAAAAAAGGAAATCTCATGGTGCAAATTCACAAACACTTTACAACAGAACAAGTCAAAGTATTACTTGAATCCTATCAGCAAGGTCATTTGAGTAGGGAAGAAATAGAAAAGACATTGGGGATAAACAAGACAAGATTTTTCGCGCTCATAAAAAACTATCGAACAAGCCCTGATGCCTTTTCGATCAACTATGAGAGAAAAAAACACTCCCGACTGAGTGACCAAGCAGAAGAAAAAATTCAGAATGAGCTAAATCGCGATAAAGAACTTGTGGATAATAAAGATCTGCCAGTATATGGTTATAACTACGCTGCTCTAAATGATCGGCTGCGCAAAGAGGGAATACAGGTATCAACCACCACCATAATCAAACGAGCAAAATCTCTGGGCTGTTATCAAGCAAAGAAACGTAAAAAAGATGCTCATGATCGTGAAGTCATTACTTCAGCTACAGGTGACCTGATCCAACATGACGCATCAATCCATAAATGGTCTCCATTTGCAGAATCAAAATGGACCCTGATCACCTCGCTTGATGATCACAGTCGCATGATGCTATATGCCGATTTTGTGGAATCTGAGACGAGTTGGGCTCATATTCAAGCTGCACAATACTTGATGCAGCATTTTGGGATTCCCAATCGTTATTATGTTGATAATTTACGAGTATTTCGCTTTATCCAACACCGCGATAGCGTCTGGAAAAACCTGGTTCTAGGTACAGATGATGTGAATACACAATGGCGACAAGTCTTGGCTTTGATGAACACGGATGTGATCTATGCATTATCACCTCAGGCAAAAGGAAAGATAGAGCGTCCTTACCGTTGGTTGCAAGAGCGCATCGTCCGTACTTGCGCCCTTGAACATGTGGAAACATTGGATGGTGCTCGTTTGGTTTTGCGTGAAGAAGTGCATCGCTACAACTACCAGCAGGTACATTCTACAACTCAAGAAATTCCAGCTCTTCGATTTGACAAGGCGCATAAAGAGAACAGGTCTTTATTCCGTTCTTTCTCATTACCTAAACCGTATACTTCCGCCAAAGATGTTTTCTGTATTCGCCATCACCGTGTTGCTGATGGATATCGAAGAGTCTCTATTGTGGGACATTCAATTCAAATTCCAGGTATTCAACCTAGAGAAGAGATTGACGTGCATTTCATTCCTGATCAATCTAAAAATATTGTTGAGATTCGTTTTTGGGCAATCGGCAAATTGGTTCATACTACAAATCTTCCGCTTGAAGCGTTAAAGAAGGTAGTTCACTTTTAAAGTTCTGTTCATGGTTAGGAAAACTTCGAGTTCACTTTTCAAGTTCTGTTGAGTTCACTTTTGAAGTTTTCCTAACATTGTTTGACTGAAAATTGACACTTCTATGGCGTTTGTGGTAATATTTTTAGGATATCAACAAGATTGAGGGTTAAAAAATGCCTGCACATTATGGAAAATTCAGGAGAAGTAAACATGACACAAAGTGATAAAACTGTTCGTGATGGTGTAATGTTGGTAGCTTCTTTTCATTTTTTGTTAGCTATCCTTTCATTGGTTGGTTCTTTAGCCATCGTCATTTTTGCCGTCCTCCCGGCAGTTAGTGCTCCCGCTACGACTAATTCAATATTCCTTGCAGTGGTTGGAATTGTGTTGGGGGTATTCTTGACCGTTTTCTATGCTGTAACCGGTTCTGGTTTGATCCAACTGAAGAACTCGGCGCGCATGGGAGCTGTTTTTCTTGCACTTTTTGGCACCATTGCAGGACTTTTCGTATTAATCGGTGCTGGAATCCCTACAATTAATAAATTATTGCCTGATATGGCTGCAGTTGCGGGGGTGATCGTCGGTGGTTTATGCGGGTATGCTCTCTTGACCGTCTTAGACCTCGCAGTATTATCCTTCCTGTTCAATAAACGGGTTCGTGCTTTGTTTTATGGTGAACCTTACACTCAGGATAATAAAAATAGTTCTCTGGCTAACCGTATTCGTTCAACCTTTATCGATGAAGTTGAAGATGAGGATGAATTCGCCGAGGTTCCTTTAAAAAAAGTTCAACCAAAACCACAGGCTAAACCGCAAACCAAAACTCAAGCCAAAACACCAGCGAAACCACAGGCCAAGGTTCAACCAGTAAAAGAGGCCCCTGTTCGAGAAGCATCGGTTCGCAGACCCAATCCTCCTGAAGAATTGGATGCGCCCGGGGATCTCTTTACAGAACCAACAACTCGTAAATAAGGTGAAATAAAATATTGGATTGCCGTAGACCCAAGCCAAAATTCTGGAAGGCTTTCTACGGCAATCTTGTTGGCATGGTAAAAAGGTAAGGAACCTAATGTCGTAATGCAAAGAGATGAATTTTTAAAACCACTTGAACAAATTTTGATTATGACGATGTTAGCCGTTAAGGCTTTTGTCGTTATTGTGTTTGTTTTTACAGTACTCGCATTAGGCTTAAAAAACCTCAATAGAACTCCGGTTTACAGTTCCTCTATTATGTATCCTCCAAATAGCATTGGGCCGTTGGACGATGTATCCTTAGGTCTATCTGAAATGCCAACACCAACTCCCATCCCCACAATGTTGCCAACATTTACTTTTACGCCAACATTGTTGCCAACCAATACAACTGAACCGACAGGTACTTCTACCGCAACCATCGAACCAACAAATACAGCTATAGTATTGATCTCGCCGACGCTTAATCCTACCGCAACCCCGTATCCGACATTGACGCCGACTCCATTTGGTGCTGCTACTCAAACTGTTAGTGCATTAACTGGCATAATGGCCTCGCCGTTGCAAGGTGTTGCTTCTTCAGACCTGTTTAATGTGATCTCTCAACCATTTATTATGCCGCCTGCCGGTGAAGATTCTGGTCATCATGGCGTTGATTTTGCCTATTGGGATTTTAAAGATGTTGGCGCCATCGATGGTACACCTATCCTTTCCGTTTTCCCAGGCAAGGTTTCATCTGCGTACACAAAAATTCGTAATCCATATGGTTATATGGTTATGGTAGAAACCCCGCTTTCTAATCTGCCTAAAGAAATCATTGATGCCATCAAATTGCCAGAAGCTTCATCTACTCCTGCTAATCCTAGTAACCGATTAACCTGTCCGACTGGTTTTGCTGATTGGTGGGATCCGAATACTAAATCTTTGTATGTTCTTTATGGGCATTTAGGCAACATTCCGACTGTCAAATTAGGTCAAACGGTAAAAATGGGTGATATGTTGGGTGTTGTGGGCAATTCTGGTGCCTCATCATCTCCACATTTACATTTTGAAATGCGTATTGGTCCGGCTAACGCTACCTTTGCCAGTATGGGACATTACGAAACAACCACAACTGATCAAGAACGACACAATTACTGCTCATGGCGCATCAGCGGACAGTTTGAGATTTTTGATCCCATGGTTTTGTATGGTGGTTCTGCAAATTAGTGGACATAATTATTGCCCTTGACCGGACTTGTCAACCAAGCTAAAATTTCAGCTTGTTTAATCCTTAATGAAATAGAAAATAATGTTTGAAAATTTAACCAGCCGACTCAATGAAGTTTTTCAACAATTACGCCGCAGAGGTAAGCTTTCTGCGGCTGATGTTGATTCCATGATGCGCGAAGTACGCCTGGCTTTGCTAGAAGCGGATGTGAATTATGGCGTGGTTAAAGATTTCACGGCGAGGGTGCGTGAACGTGCCGTTGGCGCAGAAGTTTCGAAGGCATTAAACCCTGCCCAGCAAGTGATCAAAATTGTTAATGAAGAATTGATAGCAACGTTGGGAACCGCCGAAAAACTGAATTTCAGCGGTGTCAAACCATATGCAATCATGCTGGTGGGGCTGCAAGGTGCTGGCAAGACCACCGCTGCTGCGAAATTGGCTCGAAAACTCAGGTCTGAAGGTGAACGCGTATTGCTGGTGGCAGGAGATCCATATCGCCCGGCGGCAGTTAAGCAACTTCAAACCTTGGGTGAAAAAATCGGCGTGGAAGTGGTTGCGGATGAGAAAATAAAGCCACCCGAATTGGCTGCACGAGCATACGATAAAGCACAAAAAGGCGGTTATACCGTTGTTATTATCGATACGGCTGGCCGCTCACAACTCGATCAAACCCTGATGGATGAGCTTCAATCCATAGCTAAAAAAGTAAAACTCTGTGACACGCTTCTGGTCGTTGACGCCATGATTGGTCAGGAAGCGCTGCATATTGCTGAAGGTTTCCGTGACCAGGTGAAGATTACAGGTCTCATCTTTACCAAAATGGATGGAGATGCCAGAGGCGGCGCTGCCATTTCGGTGCGAAGTGTTACGGGCGTACCCATTAAATATCTGGGTGTGGGCGAGGGTGTAGATGCCTTAGAAAATTACGATCCTTCCCGATTGGCTTCACGTATTTTGGGAATGGGTGATATGATTGGGTTGATTGAAAAAGCTGAGGCTGCGTTTGATCAGAAAATGGAAAAAGATCAAACGGAAAGAATGCTTAAGGGGCAATTTAACCTTGAGGATTTTTCTTCTCAGCTTAAACAGATTCGAAAAATGGGCTCTCTCTCTCAGGTGATGGATATGCTGCCTGGTGGAATGGGACAAATGGCTCGGAATGTTGATCCGGCTGATACTGACAGGCAAATGAAGCGGACTGAGGCGATCATCAATTCGATGACCATCAAGGAACGCAGAGAACCGGACCTTCTGAATGCCTCGCGCAGACGGCGTATCGCCGCTGGAGCAGGAACAGAAGTGCAGGAAGTAAATCGTCTCATCAAGCAGTTTCGCGATGCACAGCGTATGATGAAGACACTACAGAAAACGAACGGGAAGGGACTTTCCCGATTGTTGAAGTGATCAGAAATGAAACGGCGGTATGCGCTTCCTTCAGCGCCCCCCAGCCAACGTGGAATTTTTGGAATCACGCATATTTGATCATTTTTAGATAAGAAACAGGAGATTTTTTCGATGGTTAGAATTCGTTTACGCCGAACCGGTCTTAGGCACCAACCCAGTTATCGCATTATTGTGGCTGATATTGAAAGCCCGCGCGATGGAAAATTCATTGAAATTCTGGGCAACTATAATCCAACCACAGAGCCATTTTCTTTCGATGTGAAGGAAGATCGCGTCTATGAATGGATAAAGAATGGTGCTGTTCCCAGTGAATCTGTGATGAAACTTTTTAAGAGTGTTGGTTTGTTGGAACGGTACGAACGCTTCAAAAAAGGCGAAGCACTGGCGACCTTGGTTGAAGAATCAACCAAATCGTACGCAGACCGAGCCGCACAAATTAGAGCATAATCGACGAGATGGACAAAAGGCCTAATGCATCATATCGTCCGCCGCGGATTATGGCGGAAGGAGGAACTGTGAAAGAGCTTATTGAATATATTGCACTTTCGCTCGTAGACGATCCTTCTCAAGTGGTCGTTTCTCAATTCCGCAATGGCGGACGGGAAAACCTTGAATTGCATGTCGCAAAAGAAGACATGGGTCGGGTGATTGGCAAAAGCGGCAGAGTGGCAAATGCCATGCGCGTCTTACTGCGTGTTGCCGCCGCCCGTGAAGGCAAGCAAGCAACCCTGGACGTTGCAGAACCTCGATGACAACTGCCGAGTCCTCTTTATTGAACAGTGACCAAAAACAAGGCTCGCCCCAGTCGGGCGGGCCTGTATTTTTGACTATTGGCAAGCTCCAGCGCACTCACGGCGTTAAAGGTGAGATCGTGATGGAAGTGATGACGGATTTCCCGGAAAAGATACTTGCGGGAAACATTGTTTTTATTGGCAGCAAGCAACAACCTTATGAAATCGCCAGTGTCAGACCCGCAGCGGATAAGATGCTGATCAGTATTAAAGGTTTTAATGATTGCGACCAGGTATCCATCTTTAGAAACCAGGTCGTGTCTATTAAAACTGAAGATGCAAATCAACTGCCTGAAGGCGAATTTTATCATCACGAGATCATTGGCATGACCGTAGTTGAAGAAGATGGTAAATTGGTTGGCTCCATTAGTGAAATATTGGTGACCGGCGCGAATGATGTTTACATAATTAGCAAAGAAAACGGTGAGGAACTTCTTCTGCCTGCCATCAGAGATGCGGTAAGATCTATTGATCGCGATGCTCGAAAAATGGTGGTCAGACTACCTGAGTGGGAATAAGAGGTTGGGGTGGACGCAAAAGCCTATTGGGTGGGATTCAATTTAGTTAAAGGCATCGGGGCCGTTCGTCTTAGGCAAATTATCGACTTCTTTGGGACTCTTGAGATTGCATGGAACTCTCCCCAGGAAGGGTTTTTAGCTGCGGGGCTACCGTCGAAGGTTGTGGAGAATTTCCAACAGGTGCGACGCCAGGTTGACCTTGATCTCATCATGGCGAATATTGAAAAGAAACGCGTAAAAGTGATGACCTGGGAAGATTCAGAATATCCCAGGCGATTGAAAGAAATTAATCAGGCTCCTCCTGTTTTATTTATCAATGGTTCAATCAATGTAGAAGATGATTGGGCTGTGGCCGTGGTGGGTACCCGGCGGGTTACTCCTTATGGCCGGCAGGTGACTGCAGAAATATCACGCTTCCTTGCTCAAAACGGCGTCACTGTAGTCAGCGGTCTGGCACGTGGTGTGGATGCCATCGCACACCAAACGGCTATCCAGGCTGGTGGGCGAACAATCGCCGTACTTGGTAATGGTGTGGATGTTGTATATCCGCCTGAGCACCGCAAGCTCGCCAGCGATATCGCTCTACAAGGTGCATTGGTAAGCGACTATCCACTTGGCACCCCGCCAGATGGTGTGAATTTTCCTCCACGCAACAGAATCATCTCAGGGCTTTCATTAGCTACGGTTGTGGTTGAGGCTGGTGAAAAAAGCGGCGCATTGATAACGGCAGAATTTGCAGTTGAACAGGGAAGAGATGTTTTTGCGGTTCCAGGCAGTATTTTGACACCGCAAAGTGAGGGTACGAATCGTTTGATTGAACAGGGAGCGCGTCCGTTATTGAAAATGGCTGAAATATTAGATGCTTTAAAGCTTGAGCAAATCCCTGAAAAACAATTGACTCGCAAATTGAATCCAGCGAGTGCTGTCGAAAAGAATTTATTGAATTGTCTGTCGCAAGACCCCATGCATGTTGATGAATTGTGTGGTTTGTCAGGGTTGCCGATCAGCCAAGTTTCGGCTACACTCACGATGA
>Ga0366818_10153_pt1 | contig 25106 bp, 24 predicted proteins | sample TotcelFGM3001N14_FD_207090 | JGI IMG/M metagenome (GOLD analysis project Ga0366818, IMG submission 207090) | Enriched cells from coal bed in the Powder River Basin, Montana, United States - Total cells FGM rep3 HSBNCT.FGM.300.1.N14 ...
GGCGGTTCGTTCGTCCCCGCCAGCGAGTCGTTCGACAACGCGCACGTGGACGGCAACTTGGTGACAGCGCCGGCCTGGCCCGCGCACCCGGCTTGGATGCGCGCTTTTCTGGGTGTGCTGGGGACGCAGATCGTCACCTAGGCCGACGCCCCGGGGAACTCACGACGACACCGCCGTCAACCTGAACGATCTACAAGCCGGCTTCGTTCAACGCCCAGCCGCAGGTGCCGCGAGACGCGCGGGCGTGATTCCAGGTTTCCGGCTATAATCAACCGGGGACTTGGCAGAAATCGATCGGGAGGCTGGATCATGAGAAGGGAAACCACGGGAACCATTGTGGCCGGAATGCTGAAACTGGATGAACGCATCGACTTGCCGGATAACAGCCGTGTGCGCGTGGCCGTCGAGTCCTTGGAGGAATGGCGGACCCGATTCAAAGCCGGTCTGAAGGCGTGGCAGCAGCTTCGCCAAGACCAGCCGATCAACTCCGGCGGGCGCCGCTATACACGGGACGAATTGCATGAACGCCATTGACACCAACGTGCTCGTCTACTTTGTTGATGAACACGAAACTGCAAAGCAGGCCAAAGCGACTGAGTTGCTGGAAGATCTCAGCGAGGAAGAAACGGAAACCGCGCTCCTTTGGCAGGTGGCCGTCGAGTTCCTGAGTTGTCTGCGGCGGTGGGAGAACGAAGGTCGCATCGATCGGATGACAATCCGAGAGCAGGTGAAACGTCTGGAAAACACGTTCCCCTGCGTCATGCCGTCACGCTCACTGCTCGGCAGGTCACTCGACTTGAGTTCCCGCTACAGCCTTTCGCACTGGGACAGCCTGCTCTTGGCGGCCTGCGAGGACGCTGGCGTAGACACGCTGTACAGCGAGGATCTGGACGACGGCATGACCTACGACGCCGTCACGGTCGTTAACCCGTTCGCATAACGCGAACTTCGCATGCTGTTCCACGATTCTGCCAAGTTTCGATTTTCGGACCGCGTTGCGGCGTCAGATCAGCCATTTCGTCCGGTATTCGCGGCGTACAAACCGAGCGGCTTCGGGGGCGTTGGTAGCTTCCATCTTCTCGCCGTCCCAATCCAGATTCTGGCCGGCGCGGAGGCCGACCACGCCCGCCAGGCCGATCTCGGTGAGCTTGCCGCCGATATCGAAGTCGGAGAACGTCTTACCCTGGCCGCGGCAGGCGTCGAGCCATTCCTGGCCGTGGTTTGCGTTCCGCGGAAGGGTCTCGGGAATATCTTTGGTGGCGTCGTGGTGCAGCACGTCCTTCAGGCGGGGCTCGCCGTCCAGGCGGATCAGGCCGCCGGTATTCCAGTGACTGGTGTAGATGCAGCCCTTTTCGCCGATGATCATCAGGCCGTTGGGCGCCTTGTCTTTGTACACATCGACCAGCGGCTGGAGCACCTCGGCCGCAGGTGTGCCGCTGCCCTGCCAGTGCAGCACGACGGGCACGAGACTGCCGCGCGCGGGGAAGTGAAACTCCACCGCGGCCTTGCCGGCGGTCTGCTTGCCGTCCTGCACGTTGATGACGATCCGTTCGGGATAGCCCAGCTCGAGCGCCCGCATCGGCAGATTGATCGCGTGACAGCAGATATCCGCCAGGCCGCCGTTGCCGAAGTCGAACCAGCTGCGCCAGCGGAATGGATGATAGACATCTCTCTTGAACGGCCGCATGGCCGATGGCCCGACCCACAGGTCCCAGTTAAAGCCTTCCGGAACGGGGTCTTCGCCTTCGGCGCTGCCCTCGTTGGCCGTGACGCCGACGCCCCAATGATAAATCTCGCGGATCTGGCCCAGCGCGCCGGCCTGGATGACCTCGGTACAGCGGCGGAGCGACGCGCTGGCGCTGCCCTGGTTGCCCATCTGGGTAACGACGTTGCAGGTCCGCGACAGTTCGCGGAGTTCGCGGGCCTCGGCCACGCTGTGCGTCAGCGGTTTCTCGCAGTAAATGTGCTTGCCGGCTTTCATGAACGCCTTGCACAAGGGAGCATGCCAGTGGTCGGGCGTGGCGATCAGGACGGCGTCGAGGCTGGATGCGTTGTCGAGCAATCGGCGATAATCTTCATATGCCTTGGCATCCTTGGTCGCCTCGCCGCCGGAGTTCAAGGCGTCGGTCCGCGCCCGGTCGATCATTCCCGGATCCGGATCGCACAGGGCCACCAAATTCGCGCCGCCGGACAGCAGGCCCTTCATTACGCCGCGTCCTTGCCCGCCGCAGCCGACCAGCGCGAGGTTCAGCTTGCTGTTGGCGGCTGTCGATCCGGCTTCGGCACCCGACAAGATCAGCGGCCGGCTGAACGCCGCCGCCCCCAACGCTGTCGCTGAAGCCATAAGAAAACTGCGCCGCGAGGAACGATTTCGTTTCATGGAGTCACCTGAAATTAATGAAAGGTCCTGGCTCTTCCGGTCTCAGGTGCGAACACCGCACCGTCCGGCGCTTCATCCATAACACGCATTGTACCATTTGGCGCTAACGCCTTAAACGCGGGCGGCGGGCGAAATCTCGGTGACTTCGCCTCTGCGCCGCGTGACTTCGGTTGTTGCCGTGAAAAGCTATTTCTTCGGCGTCGCGTCGGCCGACAGATCGCCGATGGCGAACTGGATGCCGTCGAGGAAAAACTGGTTCACAGCCGCATCCTGGAATACGTTCTGAGCATGTCCCAGCGAGCAGTAGAAGACCCGGCCCTGGCCGGCGTTCTTGATCCAGGCCACGGCGTAGTCGTTGTCCTGGCGCCCGCCCTTGGTGGCCGCCACGTCGCCGGTGTCCTTGTCCGACAGATCCAGGCTGATCAGCACGCGACGGTCGTTGCGGGTGTAGGGATCCTTGAACTGGTAGATCTCGTCGCGGAGCTTGAATCCCTCGCCGCCAAAGGCGCGGACGAGCGAATGGTCCGGTTCGTCCAGCTTGAAGGCCCACGTCCCTCCGCCGCCCCAGGGATGCCCGGCGAACAGTCCGCCCATCAGACTGGCGCCCTCAGGCCAGTTGTAGAAGTTGTCCGTCGCGGCGTGGATGCCTACCAACCCCTTGCCGCCGGTCACAAAATCGAGCAGCAGCTGCTTCTGCTCGTCCGAGAATTTCAGACCCGTTGTATTGTTCAAGACGACGGCGTCGTATTTGGCCAGATTGTCCGCGGTGAAGACCTCATAGTCGCGCGAGAGATCGACGGTGTACGCTCCGGTCTTCTGCCCCATTCGTTCGATGGCCTTGTTGCCGCCGGCGATGCCGTGACCGTGAAAGAAGCCTTCGCAGCGCCAGAAGACGAGGATCCGGCGCGGCTGCTTGGGGACGGCTGCGGCTTTGGCCGGCAGAGCCGCCTCGATCTTTTCCAGGTCGGCGGCCGACAGGTCCGGAACCGTGTCCGAAGACGGACGCTTCGCCGCCGGCTTGCCCTGGGCCATCGCCTCGTTGGACCAGCCCGCGGCCATCGCGGCCGCAAGGACCATCGCCCCGATCCACACACGTCGCCACAAGATGATTCTCATCGACATACTCCTTGCTCCATTTCCGATTCTTCTTAGAAGCCGGGAACCGATCCAGGCTCATTTCAACCATCTATCTTACCAATCCTCCCGCGTCATTGGCATCCGAGAGGGCGCGAAATCCTTGCGCATGGGGCGGAAAGAAGCAAACGGACGCGCAGGCAAGCACGGACCGGCGGTGACGCGGCGTCAGCCCCCGCCTCCGCGGTCTAATCCCGCGGCTAGGCGCATCCTCCTCTTGCATAAGGACCCGACTGCGGATCTCTCTTCTCTGGCTCCCCGCATCGCCGCTCCGACGGCGAAGGGGGAGACAATGCGCGCCGATCATCTATTACTAGCGCCAGTACTCTCGCGCAGGTCCCGTTACGCGGCTCTCCCATCCACTCGACCTCCACGGAAACGATTCCAACAACGGGAGCGGATCCCAGGCGATCCGGGACCACCGCCGAGCCTGTTCCTCCCACTCGTCCCACGGAATCCGCCGCTGGACGAGCGTCCTCGCGGCATCCAGCCGCCCGATCGATTCAAGATAGTCGAAATACTTGAAATCGTCGTGCATGAACGTCGTGCGACTCAGACAGAAATCCTTGAGCGGATTCCGTCCCGTAGCGAACCACGCGTTGGGGATACCATAGGCGTCGGCCACCACCAGGCCGTGCAGGCTGCTGGCGGCCACTCGCCGGCAGGCGGTCAGCCGCCGGATGTACGCTGGCGGTGAACAACAGGGATTGATCAGGATCACTCGCCGACGATCCGCCGGGCGCGAACCCAGACGCTTGGCAAACAGGATCCAGGCCAGCAGAGGATAATCGATGTAGTGCGGGATGATGCCCCAGTCGTAGACCGGATCCGAACGCCCCGGGAAGAGCAACGGCAGGAGCAAGGCCGGATCGCCTAACGGCACGTCAGCCGGATAACCGCAGCGGGCCAGAGCCGCCCGCGTCCGCGGCCCCCGCACGGCGTGAACGGTCAGTCCGGCGGGGATTCGCGCGTCGCCGGCGATCAGCCCCGAACCCCAGATGTGCCAACCGGGATGGCACGATTGGACCACGCTGCCCACCGCCGCCAACACGGGCCGTCCGGCCGCCCCCGACCACCGCACCGGCTGCCCGCTCAACCATCGCACCAGGTGGGGACTGATCCCATCGCCAAAGTTGGGAACGGTTCGCCACCAGTAGGATTCAATCACGGTTGTGCCTTTCCCGCGGCTGCTTCGTGCGGCTGGCCGAGGCCGGCAGGTTCCGCGTCGGCCTCACTCGCGACGGCCGTTCGATCCGCCAGGACCCGCTCCAGCATCGCGTGATCGACTCGGAACAGGTCGAAGCGGGCCGTGGTCTGACTGGCTGACACCACCGGCACGAATACCTCGGGGTAGTCGCTCAACCAGCCGCCCCACCCGTCAAACCGCTCGGCTCGCGGGCGGGCATCCCGGATTGCCGATACAAGGCTGGCCCGCTGTCGCCGGACGTACTCCAGTGCTTGCTCTCGGCTGGCCAGGTAGGGCGGCCGGCAAGGCGCAAATTGTCGCCTGGAACCAAAAAACGGATAGTACCGGTCACCGAACACACACACCCGGGTGCCGGGCGGTTCAGCCTGCTCCAGCATCTGAAACATCCGGTCGCGGAACGTCGTGTCGTAGTGCCGCGCGTAACCATCGTGCCAGCCGCGACTGATTTCATAGACGCCCCAGCCGGCCGCACCGGCCAGAGCGATGCCGCCCACCGCGGCACACGTCCACACTATCCGCCGCGGCACGCTTCGCAACATGCCGACGATCAGCATGATCAACAACACGTTCAAGGCGAGCAGGGCGGTATCCACGATCTGACCGTTTTGAGCGCGCCGCGCGTTGTCGTAGAACTGCCACGCGGCGGCAAGGCCGAGAATCACCGGCGGCGGAAGCGAGAGTCCCATCCGCCACCTCCGGACCGGATCTCGCCCCCGCAAGGCGCGCGAGAGGTCCTGAACCAGCACCCCCAGCGCGTACACGCCCAGCGTCAGCAGGCACAGCCCGAAACGGGCCGGCAGGTAGCGGCCCCGGAGCATGTTCATGGTTCCAGGCACCGTCTCTACGACAAACGGAGTCAGGCCGAAAACCAGACCGCAACCCACGATCAGAACCGCCAGCAGCAGCCGCCGTCCTCCGTCCTCCGCTCGCCCGCCGCGCACCCAAACCCAGGTTCCCGAGCCGATCAGCCAAGCGACCAACGTCGGCAGCATCAAAAAGGCCGCCAAATGACACGGGCCCGTCATGGATTGAATGGCCTCGATCAACAGCGGGAACACATCCGGGCTGTTGTTGCCCAACAGCGTCGACTCCCACAACTGCGGACGGATCTGCAACAGCATGTCGATCCGTCCGCCGATCCCCTTGGGATAGATGGGCGTCCCGGTAATCCAGAAATTCCGCAGGTACCAAAACCCGCTCCAGATCGCGGTCCCTGCGATGCCGGCTGCGACCAGTTTCAAACCCCTCCACGCAGGTGCGCCGGCCAGCGACACGGCGGCCATCGAGATCAAGGCTACGCCCGCGTAGCCCACCGCATAGTACTTTACGCCGCACAACAATCCGAACGCGCACGCGGCGTAGACCAGCGCCCCGCGTTGGCCCAGCCTCAGATACCGCATCCCGAACAGCAGGGTTGCCAGGAAGAGTGCCGCCACGGCCATGTCGTTCTTGGAGTCCAGCGACTGTCGGAACACGACCCAGTTGGAGACGATGGCCAACCCTGCCACGTGGCTCAGCCGGCGCGCCAAGCCAAACTCGCCGCCCAACTCGACCGCCGCTCCGGCAAACAGCACCAGCGCCGGCAAGTTGGTCAGGCCCGTCAGAAAATCCCCGGAAAACGGTCCCACGCACCACAGTCCGACCAGTTCCACGTTCGCCGCGTTGTACCACACGGGATCGTCGGGCGCGTACAGGCTGCCGGCGCGCAGCCACTGGTTGACCAGCGGCAGGTGGTACATCAACGTGTCCCACTCGCTGGGGAAATTCAGCAGCGCCACGCCGCCCACGCGGGCTGCCATCCAAGCCAGCCAGATCCCCCACAGAAACACCCAGAACCGCTCGCCAAACCACCCGGAGCCGGCCGCAAGTCCCATCGGATCATCTGCTCCCCCCGGGCGGTGTTCCACCGTTTTTCCAAGGCGCGCTGCAGCGGCCAACAGCACCCCGCCGCACAACGTGCCGCCGACCAGCAGCGCCGGACCGTTCAGCAGCCCCACGGCCCCCGTCGTCACGGCGGCCAGGACCACCGCTGCCCACCAGAACAGCGCGATCTGGCAAGCGCGCACGATCGCACCCGCCTCGGGCATCAGCCGTCGGCTCGCGCGCCACCCGGCCCACAGCAGGAATATATTGACCGCCATCCACACAGGCGCCATGGCCGCATCGATCATCATCGGGTTTCCCCCAGCCTCCGCTTCGCGGTCGTGCCCGACAGCACCAACAACCCCAGGTAAATCCCCCCGCATACCGCGGCATCCACCGCACCCCACGCCAGCCCCGGAGGAAACGCCGTCGCGGAGCCCACCATCGCAGCCACCGCCGCCGCCGCGACGGCGCGACCCACTCCGCGCCACGGCACGAACGGCCCCAACGCGCGGTCAGCCAGCATGATCGATCCGGCCGCGCCCACCGCCGCGGTCGCCAGCAACCCCACGGCGGCCCCTTGCAGGCCACCAGCATACGTGGCGGCCCACATCCCCGCCAGCCCGCCCGCGGCCGCGCCGGCCGCCAAACGCAGGCGCGCTCGGAGGTGCCCGGCCGCCGCCAGCATCTCGCCTACGAACGCCCAGATCGTCAACAGAGCACCAGCGGCCAGCAACGTGGCCAGCAAAACACCGCTGGGCGGGCCTGCAAAGCCGCACGCCTTCTGCAGAAACTCCGGGCCCCTGAACAGACCCAAGGCCACCAGCGGCGCCAGCAGAAGCACCTGCACCCGTACCCCCACGGCCAGAAACGATCGCACCGAGTTCGCGTCGTTCCGTGAAACCGCTCGAGCGGCCGGTGCGAAAAAGATCCCGGCCAAGACGATCCCCAGCGATGCGGTGGCGCGCGCGGCCACGAAACAAGCGACATAGACGGCCACCTCCGCCGCACCGGCGACCAAGCCCTTGACCAGGCACAAGTTCGCCACGGGGATCATAAACAGCAATCCATCGTGCGAGCCGCCGTAGCGCAGCCAGGCGGCCAGATCGGCCTCCGCGGTCAACGATCGGGACTCGACGTCCGCACGCCCCCGCCACGGCCGAACAAGCCACAACCCGGCACACCCCGCCGTGAAAGCCGCCACAGCCAGCCCGGTCATAGCGCCCGCCGAGCCCCAGCCGTGTGCCAGGAGGATCACGAACAAGGTCACTCGTCCGGCCTGGAAACCGATCTGCAGAGCCGCCTGCGCGCGGTATCGCGCCTGCCCATTCAAAATGAATACGGACGGATCGAGCAACCCGGCGCGCACGAACAACTCCGTGGCCGCCGCCGCCATCACGGGCCACGCGTCCGCGCTTCCCGTCCATCGGTCCACCTCGTGCGCAAGCCACAGCAGCCCCAGCCACACACCGCCGCACACTGCCACATGCAGTGACATCGCCGGCGCCAACCATACCGCCGCCGGATTGGAACAGGCGCCCGCCGCGCGGCGGAGCGCGTTCGGAATTCCGCCGGCCAGGACCGACTGCAGGCCAGCCCCGACTACCAGCACCAGGCCGAGCAGCGCATAGTCCGCCGCACTGAGCCGGCGCAGCGCGACAACGTGGATTAGCACCGAGCCCGCCAATGCCGCGCCCTGCGCGGCACTCAAGCAAACTCCCCCGCGGAACACCGGGCGCAGGCCGCAGTGTCCCGCTCCCATGTCGCTGCCGGACAGCGCCGCTGGCGGCCCGAGCGGGTCCTGACATCTTGCCATATCTTTGAATCTTCTTGGTTTCCTGGCAGGATTGCCCCGACTTCTTGGGTCACAGTTTCTGGCGTGTCGTCCGGCAATTCACGTAGCCATACTTTGTCGCGGCCCGGCGCGCGCGGCCGGTTATTACAGTCGGAAAACCGGGCGGCTCGCGCCGCTCCGCTAACAAGAATGCCCCCAAATGGTCCCAAAGTAAGCGGCATTGGGCTGACGCCCCTGGCTACTTCCTGCCGCCGCTCCACGGCTAAGTTCCGGCGCAGCCGGTTAAAGTTCACCTGCTCTTCCTAGGTAACGCACCTCAAAAAGGACTGGCTCCACAACAAGTTGTACCCGCGGTCAAGTCCAGACGCGATCCGTTGTGGTGCCTGTCCCCCGTTTCAGCAGCCTTACCGGATCCCCGGGCAAATCGTCCCGGTAGTGCATCCACACCAGCAGCCCGAGCAGCAGCGGCTCGGGCAGCCGCAGAACCAGCCGCTCTTGCAGCATCCTCAGTCGCGCCCTGAAATCCATGGCGCCCACCCAGTAACGCTGTTTGACCTCCAGCACGGCCCGAATCGTCCGCCGCGTGTCCAGGGCCTTCATCTGCCCCGGGTGCAGCCGATACCGCACCAGGGGTTCGGCCAGATTGGCGAATTGGGCGCCGCGCTGCGCCAAGCGGCTCCACAGATGGTAATCCTCCGCCGGTCCCTCCGCCGTGGGCTGGTAGCCCCCTGCCGCCTGGACCGCGGACTTGCGGAACATCACCGACGAGTGGTTCAGCGGCACGACCCGCGTCATCGCTCGGACGATCGAAGCGTGGTCCAGCGGAAACCGGCGAAATCCCCGCGGCCTCCCCGCCGGATCGATCACCCGGATCTGGCTGCCGAGGACCGACACGGCCGGGTGGCGCTGAAGGAACTCGAACTGCTTCTGCAGTCGCGTCGGCTCCGCCGCGTCATCTCCGTCCAGCACCGCGACCAACTCTGCGCGCGCTTCGGCCAGCGTCTGGTTTCGCTGGCCGATCAAACACGTGCGGCCGGGGTTCGCCAGATAACGCAGCCGAGGATCCCCCAACGCCGCCACCACGTCCCGCCCCATACGCTCCGACGGATCCTCGACGATTAACGCTTCCCACTGCTGGAACGTCTGATTCAGGATGCTCGTCAACGCCTGGCGCAAGTAATCCAAATCCGGGCGGTAGACCACCATCGCGACCGAGACCAGCGGCATGTCAGCGGACGTATTCATCGGCCCCCCCTGATTCCGCATCAGCATCCTTTTGAGAACGCGATTCAGCAATGGACGCCCCCAACCGAAGGACAGCGCCACGGCGGACCCGACCGGGATTCCGATGCCCACCAGCACGGCGAGCCACCGACCTGGCAGGTCGCGGTGATGTCGAAGTCCTCGCGCACGCCGAACCGCGTCCGCACAACCACCGGGACAGGTTGCGGCCGGTTGGTGTCCAGCGCGATCCGCAGACCTTGTCCATCGGCGCGCAGCGCCTGGCTTGCGCCCGAACCCGTCGCCACGAATGACGACCGGCTGATCCGCCACGCCCTGCCGCAAACCGTATTGGAACTCTTCGCCGCCCGGCGCCCAACGCCCCGGCGGCGGCCAGTGCCATCGCAAGACTCACGGCCACGCTGCGTCGGTGCCCCAGGGCCCGACTGCCCGGTGTGTGTCCTGCGGGCCTTACGACACTGCTGGAGTGCAACTTGGTGAAATCCCCTTACGTGACTGATAATACGTGTCTTCCCCTTCGATCGTATATGCGGGACCAGTCTGGCATTGGCCACCCTCCTCTACACAGTTGTACTTCTGCAGGCAGTTAGCCTCCTCTTGAACCACACAATGGTCCGTATTAATAACACCGGGTCCGTGGCACCCAGGGCTCCATTCAGGTCCGGATCCGCCGACGAAATCCCCGGCTGCTCCTGGCTGCAACGTGCATTGAGCACTGGTTGCCAACCGCTGGCTGCAATATGTTAGGTCGTGATAGCCCGCATCGCAATGCGCGTTGTTCTCCAGCCTTTTCGTGTTACATTCAACTCCCCAAGCGAGTCCGTAAACGAAAATGCAACCAACTCCCACACATAACAGAACCATCGCAACACAACACTTCAAGCTCCTCCAACTCATGGCAACGCTCCGTTCACATTGAGGAAAAGAAGAAAACAAACCACCCACGTTGAGCCCGATACCAATACATCCGGTTCCCCTGGTCGTTTACCACGGAAACCTCGTAACCCACCAAATCGTCGAACGAAGTATCGCAAGCCATCAACAGCCGCCGCGGTCGGATGAATCAGGACATGCACTGTTGTTAGCCAAGTCTCTTCTTTTTCGCCCTCATACTTAGAAGCAGGCCCGCAAGGACTGCCAAAACGATCGAAATAGCAAAAAACAGGAGTCGCCTGCCAATCGCCGGAGCACCATCAAGCGGCAAACTTCCATCCACATCCTGTCTTACCACGTGTTGGCCGTCCCAAGTCGCCAACTTTCCGTCGAAGTCGATAATCTCCCCTTTCGGCAGGCCCATGCCTGCGATCCCGAAAGTGTCGTCCGGGATATCCTCTTCAAACACGGCCTCTTCAACGGTAGTAACCTCCTCCGTGGTTACATTACCACCTTCAGTGAACCGCAAGATAACCTGGCTTGGAAACCACGCGCGACTCGATTCATACTCTTTGAGTTCCACCTTGATTGAACGGGTACGCTGCTCCTCTCCTTCTCCGACGCGAATCCCGATGTACACAGGCATGCCGCCCTTGCTTTTGGAAAGCCAGTATTCACCGAATTTGGGCTGGCGCAGGCTGCTCCCTTCGGAGAAACGAAACTGCACCTTCCAGACCGGTTCACCCGCGTCGGTTCCCGCTTCGACCGTGAACTGATCACGATTCGGGTTCAGAACGATTTCTTCATAACCATGACGATTGATCGTATCGTAGAACCAATTAACGATTCCCAGACGACGCGGATCCGGCACTTCTTGCGGTATCTTCGGGCGAGTCTCTGGGCCGAAAACTTGGACCGGGTGCTGATCGCTGAAACCGCGAATCATCGTGTCCGGCGTAACAATCGTCTGCGAGCGGTTCTCGCCAACCGAGCGGTCCGCACGGATGTTGTCGTCTTTCAGATAGGTCTCGTACCTCTTGGCCACGTTTTCCTGGCTCGGGTTTTGAGTGAACTTGGTCAACCGGGTGACAACCACGACTCGTCCTGAGCGAATAGCCTTTCGGGTTTCGATTATTCGTTTCTCCATTTCAAGGATTTCGTCCACCGAGGGGACATCGTCTGCACCGGCTATAGCAATAAGGCCCAAGGGGTCTGGCACGATGCCAATCCATAGAATCATCAGCAAACGGAAAGTCCTATTCACGGCTTCACTCCAAAGGTTGTTTCTGTGAATTCCCCCGGGACGAGGCGTTCTCGAGGGTCACGTCAAGTGGTACCGACAACGTTGGCTGTCGCTCACTGTCCGTTGACACTACCAGTCTCGCAAACCCGGCATCGGGATAATACCCGTCTCTCTGGAACGTGACTTCGATATCTTGTCTATCCGGAAGGTCCTTGGGGAGAACTCGAGCCTTAAAGAACCTCAGATTGCAGGTAGCCTCGTCGATCCTTAACTCCGAGATATGCCGAGGCGAGACCGATACTCGCTGGACCAAAGGCCATCCATCGCCGAACTGAAGTCGTTCGGGTTCGACGGCGTAGTCCGGATCGATCTGCGCCTCCAGTCCGATCCGCAAAACGCGGGACTGTTCTTCGTCTTCTCTCTTGTAAGCGATCATTCCGCGGATAACGAGGGAACCGCGCTCGGCTCTAGTATCGTAATTCCAAGTGAGTGTAACGAACTCTCCCGGAGCCAACTCCCTCTTCGACAGCTTGACGCCCGAACAGACGCAGGACGTAACGAGGTCGACGATACGAACTGGCACGGACGCGCGGTTATATATCGTGTAGTCCACACTGGACTTTGTGGCCTGCCGAATTGGGCCGACCTTCTGGAACCGGCCGGGCAACACCTCGAGGTCGAGATGGCATCGGTCCGGCAGCCAGAAGAAGCACATGCTGCCAACTGACCCAAGAACGCAGGCTCCGATGGCCAGTGTACGCAACCAGTCTTTCATGACTTTAACCACTTCCACAAATGTGATTCCGTCGGCGTCGCACGACCACCCTATTTCCGTAGTCAGCTTGAGTCATTCTGACGATGTATTTATCGGCCTCCCCCTGATTCCGCCTCACGAGGCATTGAAAAGGCGATTCAGGAAGGGACGCCCCCAACCGAAGGACAGCGCCACGGCGGACCCGCCCAGGATTCCGATGCCCAGCAGCACGGCGAGCCACCACGCTCGCCGCGACCGGGCCGCCGGTCCGACCTGGGACGGCAACTGGTCCGCCTCGATGCGCAGTTCGCCCCACCGTACGTCCACCGCACAGCGGTCTCCGCCGGTCGTGGCGGTCAACCACACGTCCAGCACGTCGCTCCGCCCCACGTCCACGGACTGCAGTTCCAGGAAATCCCCCGCATCCTCCGCCACCTGGAACGAGAGGGCTGTTCCCGTGCGGACCAGCCGCAGCCGCGCGCCGGCGGACTTCGCTTCCGACACGCGGAACGTGTCCTGTTGCTTGCCGCCCCGCGGGGTGTGTACGTGGTAGGCCAGGAAGGAATCGCCCTCCTTCACGCGAACCACTCGGGACAGGCTGACCTTGCGATCGGGCGAATCGAACCGCAGGTACAGCCGAGCCCCCGCGCCGATGCCCTTCGTCGGCCGGTCGGTCTTCCCGATCTGGCAGGTCGCGGTGATGTCGAAGTCCCCGCGCACGCCGAACCGCGTCCGCACACCCACCGGGTCCAGTTGCGGGCGGTTGGCGTCCAGCATGATCCGCAAGCCTTGTCCATCGGCGCGCAGCGCCTCGCTTGCCCCCGAACCCGTGGGCACGAGAGCCGGCTGGTCCGCCACGCCCCGCCGCAAATCGTATTGGAACTCTTCGCCGCCCGTCCGCCCCCCGCCCAATGCTCCGGCGGCGGCCAGTGCCATCGCCAGCTTCACGGCCACGCTGCATTTGTGTCCCATGTCAATACTCCCCGATTGTCTCGCCGCCATTGGGCGTCAGCAATGCCGACATGACGTGCCAAGTCACGTCGAAGGATACCAGCCGCGCCGATCCGTCGGCTAGCAGGAACACCGCTCCGCCGGAGTGCGCCGACCCCCAGTTGTCCTTGAACGGCGCCTCCGGCCCATCCGGCGCCACCACGATCCCTCGGCGAGCCGTCCCCGCCGATCCGCCCAGGAAGAACGGTTCGTCGAAGTACCAACTCCGCGGCGTCTGTACCAGCGGATTGAACGCTTTTTCCCCCGCCAGCACCGTGCATGAAGTTCCGTCGGCGATATCCGTCAGGCGGAGCGTGCGCGGGTTCCGATCCTGCACCGAGCCTCGGACGAGGTATCCATTGCCCGCATAATCCGTCTTGGCCCATTCCCATCCGCCGCCGCCGTACTCGCCATACGCGTCCCCGGCCACCGGCGCGAGGGCCTGCGGCGAGCGGCGACTGCGGCAGACGTACAGCGCCACCGGCGACCACCACTCGCGACCGATCCAAACCGCTTCCTGTTCAACGAACGGCAGCAAGGCAAACATCCAGGATCCCGTCTGTTCGCGTGGCACCCGCCCCGCGTCGCCGACGCCCCATTGATACGTGGTCGTGGCGTAGTCGTTCGTGAACGGGGTAAATGCCGGCCCTCCGCCGGCGGCCGGGATGGTTTGAACGCCATCCCATCGCCCGTTGGTGGGCAGTGCCGCCTTCTGGTCGTCGTGCTGGTGGAAGGCCAGCCCGATCTGGCGGAAATTACTCAAGCACCGCGCCCGCCGAGTCGCCTCCCGCGCCGCCTGGATCGCCGGGAGCAACAGCGCCATCAGCACACCAACCACGGAGATGCCGACCAGTAGTTCCACGAGCGTCATCCCATTCGAACGATGGCTCGATTTGGGGATCAGCCGTACCACGCGCCGCGGCGGTGAACAAAGCGCACCGTCTGAGCGTGCTCCCCCTGAATTGGGATAGCTGCGGCTGCTCAAAGTCAATCTGTCCATTGGTGTTGCCACCTGCGTCGTCCGGAAATGGCGAACTCGCTGCGATCCGTCTTTAAGGGCTCCTTCTCCGGACAGGTATGGGTGTGGGTCCCGCCTTCTCGACACTCAACTCCCCGGCAACGCATTGTTCCCGAGGCTCCGTTCCCCATCGTTTCGAGCAGGACCGTCTTGCCGGAACGGCCCGAAGGGTGCTTCGCACAAAAGGGTCCTGTCCCCTCGCGAACGTCGTGGCGGGCGTAAACGTGCCGCCGCCCGCCGCGCCGATCGTCTGATTCCCGTCCCAGCCGCCGTTGTTGGGGATACCCCGGTGCACGTCGCGGTGCAGCTGCAACGAACGCCACTCCAATCTGCCTCAAGTGATTCGCACATCGCGTGCGACCGGCCGTTTCCTACGCCTGCTGGACCGCGGGCAGCAGCAACGCCGCGAACATGGCAATTACCGCCACCGCTACCAACAACTCGACCACCGCAAACGTCGGCGGTCGACGCGGATACGCGCCGATACGACGTTCGCCCCAGCGTTCGGCGGCCGTCGCTCCCAATCAAACCGCCGACGTCGGATCCGGCAGCCGGTAGATCATCGGGTTCGTACAATTCCCGCAGCTAATAGTTGCAGTGGTTGCAGTACTGGTTGTACGGCGCCGTTGCCCACGGAATGGTATCATCCACGCTAGCGCCCGTCTCCTTTGTGCCCGTTGAAGGTGGGATGTTAGGGCAACCACAATGATTGCCATCTAGCACATCACCCCGGTAATGACCCTCGAAAGAATTGTCGCCTTGTCCGGCCATGGCGGTCGACGTGAACATCACATTGCACCACGCTGGATTGTATTGGTTGAGCCAGCTTACGCCCCCGAAAGAGTCGAAGCAGGTGGTGTTGACGCAATCACACTCCTGAACGCAATCTTGGGCATACGGGGCTCGTAGTAACAAGCCAAGCATCCCCGTCACAAAAAACAGAATCGCGATGCCGTTTACCAACGGCCTCTTCAATAGAAAACTCAACATCGTAACCCTCCCTTCACAAAAAAACAGGAAAACAGCTGCGCTCCGACCTGCGTGGGGACCACTCTTTGCATTACGGGGATCGCCTTTGCCGCCAAGCCTTCGTGGCGATGACAACGACAATCGCGATCGCGAGGACGACTGCCGCCCCGAGCAATGTGCGGGTCGAGAAAAAAGGCCGACGTAGAAGTCCAGCCTTGCCACTCTCCGTCCGAAGGAACTCCTCGTAGGTCGCCCCTCGGGCAATCTCTTCACGTGTAATGATGCGTTTGTCGTCGCCTTGAAGCTGAATGTAGTCCTTCTCCCTGCGCATGTCGCGGACAACGGTTCCGGGCGGGAAATCGAAACGGAACTCTTCCTGGGGTATGTCCGCATTGATTTCGTAGTGAGTTACCGTGGCGGTCGCCTGCTCAAACACCCGGCCCGACTGCGGGCCCGTGGCAGACCATTTCCAAGCGGATGGCACCCAGCCGTGGGTCGTGTCATTCTGATACGACACTTCCAGCGACGTCACCTTTCCAGGCAAAGAGCGTTCGACGCGCACGATCAGGTAATCGCGATGGGTATCCACCCAGAACTCCTCCACAAGATTCGCCTTCTTGTCGTCCCGCGCGACAATCGCGCAGGGGCGTCCGTCGACCGTGGCGGTTTTGGAACTGAGCGTAAGAGCACCGAAGTCGCGCCCGCCGACATCCGAACTGCCTGCCCGAAATGTCAGAAGAACAGGAGCCAACATGTAATAGTTTGACTGCAGATTTCGCGCCTCATTGTTGTCAAAGCCGACCGGCTTAAAACGTCTCGGAACCATCTCGTCATCACTGTAGAAGCTGCGGCTGTTCTCGCCGTCAAACGTGCTTACGTGGGAGCGGTTGACTAGTTCGCCGAGAAAATCGTCCCACACGGGCCCTTCGCGAGAGTAACGCAACAGATGTCCGCTGAGCACCAGCGTTGCCGAGCGATCAAAGGTCACATCTGCGGCCGGGAGGAGAACGATGCTGGCCCCGGAATGTCGCGGCATGCGAGCCCCAGCGGAAATGTAGCACGTCTCGTTCCAGGCGAATCGTGCCGTGCGAACGCGGCTTTCACGCTCCTTCCATGCTCCGAGAACGTCGTCCAAAACCTTGGCAGCCTCGTCGCCATCCGCGGCGCGGGCCGTTCCCGAAATACATGCAACCAGCAGGACTGCCAGGCATGTGCGTTTCCGACTTGAGATAGAAAAACGTCCCATTTCTCCTCCTCGTCGTCGCGACGGCCGGGCCGCGTTTGCCGTACAGACGGCGGCCGAAGACTCAAATACGGGCTCCATGAAGTACAACGGGAACCGTACACCTAATCGCCGACCAACTTCTGGACGATTTCACGCGGAACGTGAGCATGCCGTTTTGCGGCCCCGGAGCTGTGGCCCTCACTTGAACGCAAAACGGGTGCGTAATGCCTGCGCTTGGCAGGGGAATAACATCAATCCATTCGGCAGGGTCGGTGCTCATTTCAACGATCTCCAAGGCATCGTTCTGGAATGTGCCCAGAACGACTGTTGCCTGGACGGTGTGACCCACCGGTATTACGCCAAGCAGGAGACGCGCGGGCGACGCGTACACGTCGGAAATAACATTGACGCGAACGCGATAAGGAATGTGGGCCGGTTCCAGGAACGATGTGTCGGATGTCTGATTGGACACCTGTGGACGCAGTTGAATCTGGGCAAAATGCTCGCCTAAGGGCGTATCCGGGGAAAGCCGGATTTCGAGTCGGCGCCGCTCGGAAGCGGATTCCGGTCGGGCCACGTGTGCGGTAACGAACGCGGAATCGCACAGCGGCACGAAATCGATCACGGGCTGGAAACACGAAACATCCATGAGCTTCGCGTATGATTGATCCGCGCCCGCCGCAACGTCGCCAAAATCCAGTACACGCGGAAAGACGTCAACCGCATTTCGGACCGCCCCCTGCAGCGTCCGGATAGACGGCGGATACCGTGTTCCCTCCAATTCGAATTTCAGTTGAGTCGAAAACTCCCGCAGCGGAGCAGCCGACTCCCCCGAACTGCGAGGCAAAAGGTCAAGAGTCAACGTTATCGGGGTCAGCCCATTTGGCGGAACGACAAATGATTGGGGTGCGACCGCTATGCAGCGACACGTTCCCGCGACGTCTCGAACCCGGATCTCGTTCGATGTGGTGTTCTCCACATTGAACGTCCAGTTGAAGTTGCTTTGCGCCCAGACCGTTCCGAAGTGAAGACTTGCATCGGAAATCGTCAACGGATGCAGCTTGGAGTCCGCCCGTTGAATGTACCAATTTGCCGCGACGGCGAAAATGCCTCCAAGAAACAACAGCGCCAACACAATTCGAACGCGCGTAAGGAAGAGTGAGAAGATTGGCGGCATCTTGACCCTCGAACTCCAAAACGAAAGCCTACGAACCCGTTGATGCGAATTCTTCCAATATGCCATCGATACCCGTCGACGCGACCATGACACGATTGTTGACCACCCAGAAAACCGACAGCGTTGTGACGAACCATCCGACTTCGGCGGTCAGCGCTCCCCACCGGACATCGGCGGGGGACGGGGTGCTTTCGGCAACATCTGGAGGTACGCCGACCAAGGCGACTTGGACGTTAGCCTCTCGCCGAAATCCAGTCCCCCGAAGGTGGCTAATCAAAGAATGGCAGTCCGGGCATCCCGCACGATAAAGGACAACAAGCCAACGACCGTGAGCGATCTGATCGCCAATATCCATGTAACGCCCTAATTCAAATGGCTGCCCAACAGCCCGTTCCGGCTCGACGATGACCACGTCGCCGACGCGGTGGCCGATTGTGGCAAACGGTGCCCGTTCCGGCCCGCGAGCAGCGAGAATACCAATTGGCACAGCGGCAACAATCCAAACGGCCAGTACATACGTGGGGAACAGTCTCGGGCCGAGAGGTCCGGAAGCCCACGGGGAATCGCCCGCGGCGCTCAGGGCCAGTGCAGCGGAGTGCTCTAACTTTGGCCGGCCCAAGCAGATCAACCCGGCGACCGCCGCAACGTCAATCGAGAAAGACAACCTGCGAAGCAAACCCGATCATCCACGCAATCGCAGATTCTACAGCAGGCCGCTATGCTGTCAAGCTTCTGGGGAAAATTTTTTCCCCCGACAGTAGGCCGCCGATATTGGGGATCGCGATTGGCCAATTCATACGTGCCGACTGGATATCTCCGGCCGATCTCTATGCCCGCCTGGAAGGATATGGGACAAAGAAGTCGCCAGCGTGTGTACAAGCGAGGTGACCGCACTGCTGCCACATCGCAAAGTAATTCACGACAACGTATTGCGGCTAGTCACCGCCTATCATGTGCTGGCAGAATATCGGCGGAGGCATCGGAGACAAGGTGCGCGCTGGCAGCGTAACGAGATGTTCGGCGCGGACGCCGGGGCGAAGCCGCCGCGCGGTCAGGCGGTGGATCCGCGCCCGCTCCCGGTCGGATTTCCCGAGTTCCCGATCACGATACTGCCCGCTCGCGACGGCGGGCCGCGCGGTGGCGTCCGGCGCAGCTCCGGCGCGCCGAACTGCTCCTACTCTGTGAACTGGACGGACCAGGAAGGCCACCCGGTTTGGAACCTGGATGTCCGCAAGACCGGCAATTATGAAGCGGTCATCCACCGGTCCGCTGACGCTCCGCGCGGTGGAGATCTCCGGCGGCGTGGGCAAATTCCGGGGCCCGTGCGGCCGCTCGCAGAGGGTTGACAAAAAGCGGAAACACCGGCAAGATGATGTCATGAAGACGACACTCGACTTGCCAAACGATCTGGTGCGGGAGATCAAGCTGCGCGCGGCACGCGAAGGACGGAAGGTGAGAGAAGTCGCCGCAGATCTCCTGCGGGCGGCGCTCGCACCGTCGGCCGAGACCAAGTCCCATCCTGCTGCCCCCCTAGCGAAAACCCTGCCGACAATCGGGGCCAGCAGCGCGCCATCGGAAAGGGCAGCCATCCTGTCAGCACAGGAGTTTTGCGACTGGGTCAAGCAAGCGGACGTCGACCTGGAATTGGAGCGCTATGAGAAGGCTCTTGGACATCAACACCTGGATCGCGCTCAGTCTTGAGACCCACCCGCAGCATCGCCCGGCGCGACAGTGGTATGAGCGAACGCCGCTGCTTCGGGGCGATCTCGTCTTCTGCCGTCAGACTGAAGTCGGCTTTCTGCGCCTGATCACCCAAACTGCCGTAATGGCCCGTTGCGGAGTAGCACCGCTCAGCAACACGGACGCCATCGAGTTCCTGGATTCCCTGTACGCCGATCCCGCCGTTTCCATGGAGGACGAGCCACCCGCTACGCGCAGCCTATGGCTGCAATTCGCCCAGGGACCGCTGCCGTCACCGCACGTTTGGATGGACGCCTACCTTGCTGCTTTCGCCGTCTCGCTGGGAGCAGAGTTGGTGACATTCGATCAGGGCTTTCGGAGCTTTGAGAAGCACGGACTGCGGCTCCAGTTGCTGGTTCCCTAGAGCAAAGAGTTGCCGAACTTGGCTTCATCCCGCTCGCTGCCAAAACCCACGGGTTGACGTTCGACCACGGGGTCAGTACCGCACCAAGGAAGCTTGAGAGAACTGAGGACAATCCGCGATGCCGCACACTGCCAGGTGCAGTGACATCGCCGGCGCCAACCATACCGCCGCCGGATCGGAACAGGCGCCTGCCGCGCGGCGGAGCGCGTTCGGAATTCCGCCGGCCAGCACCGACCACCAGCACCAGGCCGAGCAGCGCATAGTCCGCCGCACTGAGCCGGCGCAGCGCGACAACGTCGATCAGCACCGAGCCCGCCAACGCCGCTGCCTGCGCGGCACTCAAGCAAACTCCCCCGCGGAACACCGGGCGCGGGCCGCGGTGGCTCGCTCCAATGTCGCTGCCGGACAGCGCCACCGGCGGCCGGAGCGAGTCACCAAACGCCGCGGAGAAAAGTCGCCCTGCTCTTCATTGGCAACGCACCGGGCACACCGGATCCCGCGGCAAATCGTCCCGTTTCAGCAGCCTTACCGGATCCCCGGGCAGATTGTCCCGGTAGTGCGTCCACACCAGCAGCCTGTGCAGCAACGGCTCGGGTAGCCGCACAGCCAGCCGCTCCTGCAGCATCCTCAGTCGCGCCCTGAAATCCATGGCGCCCACCCAGTAACGCTGCTTGACCTCCAGCACGGCCCGGATCGTCCGCCGCGTGTACAGGGCCTTCATCTGCCCCGGGTGCAGGCGATACCGCACGAGGGGTTCGGCCAAGTTCGCAAATTGGGCGCCGCGCTGCGCGAGGCGGCTCCACAGATGATAATCCTCCGCCGGTCCCTCCGCCGTGGGCTGGTAAGCGAGAACGCGGAGGCGATGTTTGCGTTGCGGGCGAGCCTGCTGAGCGACCGATGGGAAGAGATGCTGGACTATGCACAACGCGCCACATCGCGAGACCGGCGTATGGTGTGGCATTGGCAGCCAGCGCGATTCTCGCCGGACGCAGACCCTGAAGAACACTCAAATTGCCTCAACTCTTGAGCCCTGAATCCGTTACACAGATTTCGACGTGACACCGTTTGGGATTGCACCCGCTACGGTGTGTTACGCCTAGGGCGTACGAACTGGAAGAATGCGCAACTCCAAAACTTGCGTCCGAACCCGTCCGCGCGAGTACCGGCTGGACCAGCGTAGCGATATTGGCTTCTGCGGCCCCCCCGAAGGCCATTGTTGCGGGAGCAGCGGGGGAGTACAATTGGGATCAGTGGGAACTGGTGGGGGCGAAGAGTTCTGGCTGACAAGCCATTTGCAGGGGGAGGTTGCCGTGAGTTCAACGGAGGAAGTGGTATTCAGCGCCGCTCTGGCGCTGCCGGAACAATCCCGTGCCCAGCTGGCAGATATGCTCTGGGCGAGCCTTCCTGAAGAACAGCTCGACTTTTTCGTCGCGGACGAAGTCCGTCAAGCGTGGGTCGCAGAGGCACGGAGGCGCATGCGGGACGTGGAGTCCGGCAATGTCGCACTGTTGCCGGGCGACGAAGTCATGGGGCGCCTTCGCAGTAGGTTGCAGAAATGAACTACCGTTTCCACCCCGAGGCGGAATGCGAACTCCACGAGGCCTATGACTACTACGAAGCGAAGCGGGAAGGCTTGGGAGGGCGATTCGGAGGAGCATTCCGCGAAGCGCTGACCCGCGTGCTTCAGCGGCCGCTTGCCTGGGGCCTGCTGGAGGCGCCGTACCGCTTGTGCCGCCTGAACCGATTTCCGTACGGAATCCTCTACGAACCGCGGGAGGGAGAGGTCGTCATCGTGGCGGTGATGCATCCGGCCAAGACGATCCCCAGCGATGCGGTGGCGCGCGCAGCCACGAAACAAGCGACAGAGACGGCCACCTCCGCCGCATCGGTTCCGAGGCCCTTGACCAGGCACAAGTTCGCCACGGGGATCATGAACAGCAACCCGTCGTGCGAGCCGCCGTAGCGCAGCCAGGCGGCCAGATCGGCCCCCGCGGTCAACGATCGGGACTCGACGTCCGCACGCCCTCGCCACGGCCGAACAAGCCACAACCCGGCGCACCCCGCCGCGAAAGCCGCCACAGCCAGCCCGGTCATAGCGTCCGCCGAGCCCCAGCCGTGTGCCAGGAGGATCACGAACAAGGGGAACCGATCCAAGCTCGATTGAACCAACTGTCTTACCAATCCTCCCGCGTCATTGGCATCCGAGAGCGCGCGAAATTCTCGCGCACGGGGCGGACGGAAAGAAAGGGACGTGCAGGCAAGCACGGATCGGCGGCGAAGCGGCGTCAGCCGGTGTATTCTTTGACGGTGCCGGGCGGGGCGGGAGCGTAGCAGAGGGGTTGGATCGAGCAACCGGCGCGGCCTTGACTGAGGCTCCGCATGGCGCTGGAATAGCCGAACAGCTCTTTCAGCGGGGCGTGCGCTTCGATGGCGGTTGTGGCTCCACGAATCTCCGTCTTGGCGATCAGGGCCCGCCGCTGCTGGAGGTCGCCCACGAAATCGCCAAGATAGGCTTCGGGCGTGATGATGTCCAGCTTCATGATCGGTTCCAACAGCACGGGCCCGCCTTGCTCCAAGCCCTTGTTGAAGGCATCGTTGGCGGCGATCCGAAACGCCATTTCGTTCGAGTTATCGGCACCGGCGCTGCCGCCGAGGATGGATACCTTTAGCTTCATCAGCGGATAGCCGGCGATCCGCCCGCCGCCTTCGCCACAGGCCCGCAGTTCCTCGACGGCGGCCGTCAAGAAAGATTCCGGAAGCGTCTCCGGGGGGCAGAAGTTCAGAACCGTCACCGGGTGGGTACCGGCGGAGAACGGCTCCATGCGAACCTGCAGTTCGGCGAACAACTGCTGGCCGGCGATGTGACGGTGGCAGATGCCGACGACGTCGACGGCGCGCTCCACCGTCTCGCGATAGCTGACTTGCGGCTTGTGGAACTTGACTTTCAAATTGAAATCCCGGAGCAGCCGATTTTTGATCACCTCCAGGTGCAATTCACCCATCCCGCTGATCAACGTTTGGCCGGTTTCGCCGCTGCTGACTTGAAGCGTCGGGTCCTGACGCTTCAGCATCTCCAGCGTGGCCGTCAGCTTGTCCCGCTCGACGCCACTCTCCGGCTCGATCGCCATCGAGATCACCGTCTCGGGAAACTGGATGGATTCCAACAGGATCGGATGCCGCGTATCGCACAAGGTATCGCCGGTGATCGAATGCCGTAGTCCGATCAGGCCCACGATGTCGCCGGCCGACGCGTGGGTGACCTGCTCTTCCCGCTTGGTCGCATGAATTCGCCACAGCTGGGCGATGTTTTCTTTCTTGTCGTTGCCGGGATTGAGCGCCCGGGTATTGGATTTCAACTCGCCGGAATAGATCCGCACCCAGGACAGGTCGGCGGTCTTGGCGGGCAAGACTTTGAAGACCAGACCGCAGAACGGCTCTTCAGGATCGGGGCCGCGGCGTTCGGGCTTGTCCTTCTTGGCGGGATTGACGCCGGCGACGGGTGGCGTGTCCAAGGGGCTGGGCAAATACCACGCGACGGCGTCCAGAATCGGCTGTACCCCGATCCCGTGCAAGGCGGAACCGCACAACACCGGCTGAATCTGCAAATGGATTGTCGCGTCGCGGATGACCCGGTGGAGCAGTTCGACCGGGATGGGCAACTCCTGCAAAGCCAGTTCCATGAGTTCATCGCTATGGGCGTACAGCTTTTCGAGCAGCATGTCCCGCCACATTTCGGCCGCGGCCAACCGATCCTCGGGAATCTCCGCGACGTTGATGACGCGGCCGTCCGTCTCCGCCTCATAGCATCGCATGTTCATCTCGATCAGATCGATAACGCCGCGAAAGGGATCGCCGGTGTGCGGCGGGCCGGCGCCGACGGGAATCTGGAGGGCCACGGGATGGGCATTTAGACGCTGACTGATTTCCTCGAACGTCCGATCGAAATCCGCGCCTTCGCGGTCCATTTTGTTGATGAACGCAACGCGTGGCACCCGGTAGTGGTCCGCTTGGCGCCACACCGTTTCGCTCTGCGCCTCGACACCTTCGCGAGCGCTGAACACGACGACCGCCCCGTCCAACACGCGCAAACAGCGTTCGACTTCGGCGGTGAAATCCACATGGCCCGGCGTGTCGATCAGGTTGACGTGAACGTCCAGCCAGTCGAACGTGACACACGCCGAGTAGATGGTGATTCCGCGCTCCTGCTCTTCGGGGTCGCAGTCCGTCTCGGTGGTGCCGCTATCGACCTCGCCGACGCGATGCTTCGCTCCGCTGTAATACAGCATGTGCTCGGTGACGGTGGTCTTGCCCGCGTCGATATGGGCAATGACCCCGATGTTCCGAATTTTGTCGATTTGGCGTGCCATAGGCGTAAGCGCATAAAGAACGCCGCGCGTTGCGGCGCGGCGTTAGCGTGGGAAATCATGCTACCAAGCGAAATGGGCAAAGGCCTTGTTCGCATCGGCCATGCGGTGCGTGTTTTCGCGTTTGGTCATGGCCGACCCTTCCTTGCGGAAGGCGGCATACAATTCGTCGGACAGTTTGATATAGGTCGGCCGGCCCTTTTTCTCGCGAACGGCTCCCAAAATCCAGCGGATCGCCAGCGACTGTTGCCGCGACTTGCTGACCTGCATGGGCACCTGATACGAGGCACCGCCGACGCGCTTGGATCGAACTTCGATGTACGGTTTGACGTTCTCCAAAGCCTGGTGAAAAACGTCGATCGGATCCTGATCCGGCAGCTTTCTCTTCAATTCATCCAGCGCCCCGTAAAAGACCTGCTGGGCCGTCGTCTTCTTGCCATCCCACATCAGGCAATTGATGAACTTGCTGGCCAACATGGAATTATACCGGGGATCCGGCTTTAACTGCGACTGACTGGCGGTAAATCGACCCATAATCTCGACTCGAAAAAATTTCGCTTGATTGTGTTCCGTGTTAGGTTTTCCGCACGCGGTTTCCCGGCTTACGATTTCTTGGCCCCGTACCGGCTGCGGGATTGCTTTCTGCCGTCTACGCCCAGGCAGTCCATCGCCCCGCGAACCACCTTGTAGCGGACGCCAGGCAAATCGTGGACGCGGCCCCCCCGGACGAGCACGATGGAGTGCTCCTGCAAGTTATGGCCTTCGCCA
>Ga0366818_10154_pt1 | contig 25036 bp, 24 predicted proteins | sample TotcelFGM3001N14_FD_207090 | JGI IMG/M metagenome (GOLD analysis project Ga0366818, IMG submission 207090) | Enriched cells from coal bed in the Powder River Basin, Montana, United States - Total cells FGM rep3 HSBNCT.FGM.300.1.N14 ...
TCTCGCCCAAGGAAGGCTGGGAGGCTCCCTTAATCTTTTGGCATTTGGATATACGGGAATCAGGGGATGGCAAGACCCCGCCGGTGCGCTTGATGGCTCGCGCCCTTAACGAAGCGCAGCAAAGGGCAGAAAACCAATACCGGGAAGCAATGGCTGCCTATAATTGTTTGTCTCGGAAAGAGCGGGACCAACAATCACCCCCACCACCTCCCAGGGGGTACTTCGTGTCTGATTTGACACTTGAGGGACTGCGAGATGACCTGGTGAACTCCCCCCACGGTGGACTTGTAGTGATCCAGGATGAAATCAGCGCCTTTCTCAGCGGGCAGAATCAGTACAAAGCGAAAGGCACCGATCGGGAAGCATGGCTATGCCTTTATGATGGAAATCCCACCAGGGTGGTACGCGTCGGCAGGGCTGTATATATCAGCGGGGCTCGGGTATCTATTTTCGGGGGAGTACAGCCCAAGGTTTTTAAGACTTTCTTTGGCGGAGAGGATGGGCTGTACCTTTCAGACGGCACCTTTTTTCGGTTCCTGGCAACCTGCGAGCCCCCGACTTACTACGATCTTACCCCAGAATCATGGGGAGAGCGGGACCGGGATACATGGGAGACGCTGCTCCATCGAGCAATGGACTGGGTGGATGAGAAAATCTGTGCCTATGAAGGACGAATCGAGAAACCAACCCGAATGATCTTTGACTCGGAGGCCCAAGAAAAATTCTTTGAATGGCGGAATCAACTGTACTCATACAAGGACCGACTTCCAGCACAACTCCGTGGGTTCCTACCCAAAGCTGTGGAGTACGTTCTACGTCTCACCGGGGTAATACATGTCATTCAGATGTTCTCTATAGGAAGCACCCCAAAGGCAATCCTATCCGTGGAAGACCTGGAGCGGGGCATTAAAACTGTCAGCTTCTACCTGGGTCAGATTCAAGGTGCCCTCCGGTTGATTGAGGAAGACGACTATGCCCCGCCGGAAATCTCAGAACGGTCCTTGTTGCTGGCCCAAACCCTGGACCAGTTGCGGCCACACCTGGAGAATGGGCGATTGTCCATTGGATTCATTCACGAGCGGTACAACATGATTGCCCCCCAGACCCAAGGGATTGGCAAGCCGCGAGGGATGGGGGCGGTGCTCCGAGCTGTAAATCTGACCATTTCTCCGGGCAAACATGATGCCAATGGCAGGCGGGCGGCAAGGTGTCTTGATTGGGATGGAAAAACAGAAGCTTTCATCAAACAATGTCTGCAATGTCTGCAACAGGATGAAACCCCGGAATGGCGGGAGTTTGATGACGCAGACGTTGAAAAACCAATGTCTGTAATGTCTGCAACCTCATCTGAACCGATTGGGGCTGTGCAGACATTGCAGACGTCTGGAAAACAATGTCTGCACCCTGAAACCTGCGTCAGTAGTGGACAAACAGACATTGCAGACATTGCAGACGTGGGTGCGAGTGCCTCCGAACCATTTAGCCCCTCACCAAAATGGCAAGAAGTGCCGGAAGGTGTGATCATACCCCAAGGTGCTGACGTTCGTATGGACATAGCTACTGGAAAGAATTTCGCCAGATGGCCTGATGGTGCAGATACTGTTGGATTGAGCCGCTTATCTGGCATAAGTGAGCCTGAGCCGGGGGACCTGGTTGGCAAGGACCCCGGTGAGTCGATTATGGATGCACATTATCTTGTTCAATGTGGATGGTGCCAGCATTTCAGTCCAAGCCCAGTCCAAGGCGGCGGAACCGGCAGTTGCCAACTTTACCCAAAGTCATCCTGGAATGGCAAACCATTCCAGTCCCCTGATAACATTCATCCTTGCCCCTCTTTCGAGGCCAAGGATTCGTTCAAGACTGAAGTCATATCTCAAAGGGTGGGGGAGGCATTTAAGCTGGGCAACAACCTGGATTTCAAGGATGTAGAAATCTAATGGAACCCCATCACGGCATCAAAGTCGAAGACTTCCTGAGAGTACGTCTGCAATGTCTGCAACCCCAGGAATGGCAAGGGGTAGCGGATGCAGACATTGAAAACTCAACGTCTGCAATGTCCGCGCCCTGTGCTCTCCGGATCCGAGGCAGACAGTTAGGGAGGTTTTAATGAAAACCAACCCCGGCATTGAAGCAGTACGGACGTTGGCCAGCCTGGGCTATCAGTTCACGCTGGCCGGGGAGACCATCAAGGCAAAGTATTATGGCAACGGTAAGCCCGACCCGGACACTGTACGGGCATTGCTTGAAACGGTGAAGGCGCACAAACCCGATGTGCTGACCTACCTAAACAAACCGGCCCCCCAGGAGCGCATCTTGACCTGCGCAGACTGTCACAACTTCGAGCCCAACAATGGATCGAACCCCCGGCAAGGGTGGGGAAAGTGTCTAAAGCGAGCGCGAGGCCGGTTTGGCTGCGCAACGGCTTGCGCGGAAGCTTTCTCACAAGAAGAGGCATCACATGCTTACCCTCAACATTGACCACAGAGCTACACTTTTCCCGCTTGAGGTCCAGGTCCACCAGCAGCTGGTTGAGCAGATCGCAAGGCGGCTCACGTTTGAAAACCCGCAGTGGGCTGAAAACGAAAAGCGCGGATTTTCAAATTTTGACACGCCTGAGTGCATCTGCGGCTACGAGCTGTCCGGCGACCAGCTCATCGTGCCCCGGGGCTTTGCCAGGCAGCTGGTGGGCATTCTCCGGGGTGCTGGGGTGCAGTTCAAGCTTGACGACCAGCGGCGGACTCTGGCCCCGGTTAACTTCACCTTCACCGGTCAGCTTAAAGACTTTCAAGTGGAGGCAGTCGGCGTCATGGCCGCCCGAGACTTCGGTGTTTTGGCGGCCCCCACCGGCAGCGGCAAAACGGTTGTGGCCTTGGAATTGATTGCTCGGCGGCAGCAACCGGCCTTGATTGTGGTGCACACGAAAGAACTCCTGGAGCAATGGGTTGACCGGATTGAAAAGTTCCTGGGCATCCCGGCCCGGGAGGTGGGAATCATCGGCAATGGAAAGAAACGGATTGGGGAAAAGATCTCGGTGGCCCTGGTGCAATCCCTTTACAAGTGCGCCGGCGAGGTGGCGCCACACATCGGCCACCTGGTTGTGGATGAGTGCCACCGGTGCCCCAGCCGTACGTTCTTGGAGGCGGTCACGGCCTTTGATTGCCGGTACATGACCGGCCTGAGTGCTACCCCCTGGCGGCGTGACCAGTTGAGCCGGCTGATTTGGTGGCATTTGGGGGATAAGGTCCAGGAAGTTGAAGCTGCGACTTTGGTGGAAGCCGGCCACGTGCTGCAAGCCGATGTGATATGGAGGGAGACGTCCTTTGAGCCCATCCATGACCCGAGCGAAGAATACTCCCGGATGCTCTCCGAACTTACCCAGGACCCCGAGCGCAACGGCTTAATTGCCGATGATGTGGCCCAGGAGGCCCAAGGTGAAGCATTGGGGGTGTGCCTGGTGCTTTCTGACCGGGTGGCCCATTGCCGGACGCTGGTGAATCTCCTGGAGGCCCGTGGAGTCAGCGCGGCGATGCTGACAGGTGACTTGCCAGCGGGGGACCGGCGCAAAGTTTTGGAGGCCCTGAATGCCGGCGAGGTGCGGGTCCTGGCGGCCACGGGGCAGCTCATCGGCGAGGGCTTCGATTGCCGGGACCTCTCAACCTTATTTTTAGCAACTCCTATCCGGTTCAATGGCCGTCTGCTCCAATACCTTGGCCGGGTGCTCCGGCCGGCACCCGGGAAGGAAAAGGCCAGGGTGTTCGACTACGTTGACATCCAAGTGGGCGTCCTGGAGAACGCGGCCCGGGCGCGGCGAAGTGTTTATGAGCATAGCTGAGCAGCCCCTGGGGGCGATCCAGGGTCCCAAATTAACTGAAGGCAAAAAAAGAGAATCTGATGTCCGTTCGTCTCCAACGACAGGTTTTTAAAATTTTCCGAGTGGCGGAGTACTTCACCGTCAGGGAGTTGCAGACCCAGGGGGGCATCAGATCAGGCCATTATACCGGCCCTTTGTGAATACGAGAAGGTTTCAGAGAGGGGGGGGTCGCCACTCTTTAAACCATCGCCTGGGCCTCAGATGGTAAGGTCCTGAGGCAAACATGATCGAGAGAGGAGTGTTACCATGAATGACGACGGCAAAATTGTATCAATAACCGGCGGTCCAGTCGAACCCACCAGCAACACAACCTTCTTGCCCAGCATCAGCCAAAGGCGGCAGGCGAGGATTTTGGAGGTACAGAATTTATATTTTGGAGGGATGAAGGTTACTGAACTGGCGGCTTATTTTGGCCTCAGCCGAAAACAAGTATATGCCGACCTCCGGGATGCGAAGCTCCTCAGCCGAGCGTTGGTGGCAGAGTTTGATTCTGAGGAGACCCTGGGGCGGGAGATCAGTTTCCTTGAAGAGACCCGGCGCACGGCAATGCGAAACTTCTCCACAGCTCGGCAGGAGGGAGTTAAGCTCGGATTCTTGCGCCTGGCCCTCGAGACCACCAGCAAACTTGTCTCTCTGTTCCAAAGCACGGGGTTGATCACCGTCGTGGCCCGGAAGATCGAATTTGTAGAGTCGAATCCGTTCACCGATCCACATTTCAGAAAGCGTTTCACAGCCCTATTGTTGGAGGCCCGGGAGGCCGGCGAGCCTATTCAAGGCCTGTAATCCGGCGAGCTCAAAAAATGTGTCAAATTGGCTATTTACAATTATGTCGGCCATTTCTTGCAAAATTGTCAATTACCCACCTGCCCAGCAAAAATCTGGGTGTAGGGGTAGTATCTCCCACATAGGTGCCACTTAGGTCCCACCGTTTTGGGAAAACCGGGGCGAAATGAGTAAATCCATACCAACTCTATATTTGCCGGGGCCGTGTAAGCTCCGTACGTTGACGAACACGACCCTTCCTTACCCAATCCTTCGCCCCCAAAAAGACCGTATTCCCCCCTTACGGGGTGCGTATTCGGGAGATGCTTTTCGGGGCCAGGTATAGCATTCCGAGGGCTTTGGCACACTGGTTGCTACCGTGCGAATGTCCTTTTAACGGCGCAACCCCTATGTCCTTAAACGGCGAGGAACTTTTATACAACGAGAGCAGTTAAACCCAAATCTGCTTTAACTTTTATGGCCGACAAAGTAACAATTCACCGACACGCTGATTTTCACCATGCCGACAAGACGGGAGACAGAGCATGAAGGCCGCGGCCGTTCCGGCCAGTTCCGTCGCATCGATTTCCCAAACGCTTGCTCAGTGGATTTCACATCACCAGGCTGAGGGGTTCGACAGCCCGGAGGAGCTGCTAACCTTCATTGAGGCCTTTTGGGGACTGCGGATCCCGCAGGTCCAGGTCTGCCCGGAGCACACCCCGCCGGCCGCATACATCGTGGACAGCTTCTTCGAAACGGTCCAGGACTCGGTGTGCTGGGCCAACCGAGGCGGCGGCAAGACCCTCCTGGGGGCCCTGTCAACCTGGCTGGATACGGTCTTCAAAAGCAACTGCGCGACAAAGATCCTGGGGGGCTCTTTGGAGCAGAGCAAGAAGATGTACCAACACCTGACCGGTGGAGGGGACGGCTGGGGCCTGGCAACCAAAAACTTTGGGCATCTGATCAAAGGGGAGATGCTGGCGGGGCAGACAACGCTGGTGAACAACTCCAGCATTAATATCTTGACCGCCTCCTCCAAGTCGGTGCGCGGCCCCCATCCCCAGAAACTCAAATTGGACGAGGTGGACGAAATGGACCCCGAGATTTATGAGGCGGCCCTGCTGATCCCTAAAACCAAGCGGGGCATCAAGGCCAGCGTCCAGATTTACTCGACCATGCATAAGGCTTACGGCTTGATGAACCAAGTCATCACTGAGGCGGGCCAAAGCGGCTACAAGGTCTATAAGTGGTGCGTCTTCGATGTCTTGGAACGATGCGAGGGCCGGGATTGCGAGACTTGTGATCTCTGGGAGGACTGCCAGGGCAAAGCGAAACACGCCGACGGCTTTTACAGCATCGAGGACGCCATCTCGGAAAAGCGCAAAGTTTCTCGGGATACCTGGCTCTGCGAGATGTTGTGTTTCCAGCCCAGCCAAGAGGGGCTCATTTACAAGGAGTTTGACATAGCGCTGCATGTGGTTTGAAATCGCATCCAAAAGGAGATGGTATGAATGAGTTTCTTCGGCGGTGATACTCTATCGGCCAAAAGCTGATGGAGTAGACAGGTTACAGGTTGGATTTCTGCGTGAGGCTCAAGACCTCGAAAAGGAGATTGGTCAGACCTGTAGCCGAAGCGCCACCATAAGAGGCGGCAGAACAGCCGACCATCTTGGATAGGAGCATGGTGACCGTCGGAGAGCTCGTCTACTTCATCGTTTTCCAGGAGAGGAGGAGACGATGAACCGGTATTTGGGAGTGGATCTGCATCGGAATTGTTTTACGGTCTGCACCTTAGGGGAAGACGGCGCCAGCGAGTTGAGGAAATGGTCGATTCACGCCTTGGGCGATTTTGCCCAGGAAGTACAGGCCACCGATGCGGTGGCGGTGGAAGCCACGGGCAACGCCCGACACTTTTGCCAGGCGCTGAAGGAGCGGGGCTGCCGCCTGGTGGTAGTCAATCCCCACCAGTTCCAGGTGATCAGCCGTTCGGTGAAGAAGACGGATGCGCGTGATGCCAAGACGTTGGCGGAGTTTTTGGCCAAGGACATGCTGCCGGAGGTACGCATGAAAGAGACCTTGCCAGCAGAGATCGCCAGCCTGCTCCAGACCCGGGACAAGCTGGTGAAGCTGCGCACCACTTTGAAGAACAAGATCAATAACCTGCTGGCGGCCCGGGGCATCTTGATGCGGAAGGAGAGCCTGTCCACCGAGAAGGGTTTGGAGCAGGCCTTGTAGGCGAACGTGGGAGAATTGGCTCAGGTGGAACTGGGGGTTCTGGTGGAGCAGATTCGACACCTGAACCAGAGCATTGCCAAATTGGAAGCTGCCCTTAAAAAGCAGGGACCGAAGCTGCCGGGCTATGAGAACCTGAAGAGCATCAAGGGCATCGGCGACATCGGGGGGAGCATCCTGCTGTCCACCATCGGCGATATCCACGACTTTGCCGATGAGGGGAAACTGGCGGCCTACTTTGGGATTGTACCGCGGGTGTCCAATTCCAACGAGACGCAACGCAGCGGCCGCATCACCAAGCGCGGCAATAAACTGGGGCGGACGGCCCTGGTGCAATGCGCTTTGATCGCCATGCGCTACAGCCCTTACCTGGCCAAATATTATGCCCGCATCAAGGCGGCGCGAGGTACGGGGAAGGCCATCATCGCCCTGGCCCGGAAGTTCTTGGGGATCATCTATAAGACCCTGAAGAACGGCTGGGTTTTTGAAGACTTCCCCGGGTTCTTGCTCGCACCAACCGCGGGCTAAAGCGGGGGCTCTGCCCCCACGCCCCCGGAGTTTATCGCTTTTTGAGACTACCGGCTGGGCAAAGAAAAGGGCAGGAGACCAGCCCCTGCCCAGCCGTTTAGCCGCCTGTGTCGGCGCTCAGGTCGCTCTCCAGCGTGGCCCTACCCTCCGCACAGGTGAGTGAATCATACATGAGTCGCAATAACTAAACAAGGATGAAGTAGACATTCATCATAGGAGATCATATGGGCTGGTCTGATGCCCTCCTAATCCACCGGGCCGCCGAGAACTACCAAGGTGTGGCCCTCATGGTCCGTGACCCCATACTTATGAGCCTGGCTGCGGCGTGGCCCAAGGCGAAGCGACAGCTCCCGGACTCCCCGCCCTCGGGCCAGGAGGTGGACCTGGAAGCCCTCTGGCATAAAACCAAGGTAGACTTCCAGGGGTGGGCGGAACTGGCCCAGGTAGATGCTCTCCAGGTTATTAACGGCTGGCAAGTTTTGAAGGGTAACGGCGTCATCTTGCCAGATGGCACGCTGAACCACCTGGCCGACAACGTCTTGAAGAAACAAGCGGCCGGCACGCTTATGGGTGAGTTTGGGGTTAAGCCGGGGGATCTGAAGAAATGACCCCCGAGACCCATGATAATCCATGGGAATAGACAAAGGTTACCGCAATTCCAACGTCACCATTTTGGCCAGGTGCGGATACATGGCTGTGCATTTGGGAGAATCCATGATGAGAATACATGATTCCCTGGCGGGATCGAAATGCCAGCTAACGAAAGAATATCGCAACAATTTTTTTTGGCATGGCGTTGCGGATAGAGGCAGTGACCTTGCACCGGGGGATTTTTATTATATAACTATTTTGTATACTTACCGCTTATATCTTTTTGCCGTAGGGCGGGAAAGTGAAACGCATCCCGCCTTCGGCAAATGGGTTAGAACTAACTTTTGTCGAAATATATTCCCGCCTTTATTTCTTATGGCACGTTCTTTTTCATGGTCACGCTGATAGAACGCCTCGTGAAACTAATGATGCTAACTAAAGGCGGGATGCGCTACGCTTTCCCGCCCTACGTGCTACTGAGAGTCCATAGAAAACTGAGGTTACGCATTTTAATTATTTACTATGTATTTTTTGCAATCTCGTTTCATTTTTTTAAATTCTTCTGATTCGATAAACTCATTTCCTTTTATTTCTTTATAGATAGATAGTTCATCATCAATTATATAAAATCTCTCTATTTGTGTAGCAACAAATAAGATAATTGAATTAGCAATCACTGATGCTATCCAAATATCATCTTTGATATGATCAGCTAAGTAAAAGTTAAAAAACAGAATTTTGCAGCCGAAACCCCCGCCCAATAATCCGACTATCCCGGCAATTATAAGATCCATTAAAAATTCATCCGTATAAAACACTTTGTTTCTGATGATTATTTTTCTAGAATGGCGCCCCCAGTATGCTCCCCATCTTATCCATTCCCTATAATGCTTCCTGAGCTTATTTTGGATAATAAAAATTGGAAGAGCATAACTTAACGCCAAGTATACTAAAAAGCAGACAATATATATTAATATATCAGTCATAATCATTTATAAATAAATTACAAAGTTAATTTTATAGCAATTGTAGCAACAAAATTTAGAACCACCATCATCATTCATAGATTTTAAAAATATCCCTCTTCAACCTTTTAATAGATGATTTTTTTACGTCCTAATAAATAAATTCTAAACAGTACATTTTAAATGCTATTTATTAAATAATTTAATAATTAAATATATGCTGTAATTTAATTAATTTTCTTGCCTTATCCCTATATATAGCATAAAAAAATAAATATGTTAAAAATCCCTATTAGCAAAAACAATAATTCTCTATTCCTCATTTTTCTGGTTGTTATTTCACTATTTTTTACCAAATAGTATCCATATTGAGCTGCACCAGTTTTCCATGCCAAATATCTAGAATATACTGTTATTCCACCTATTATGCCACAAGGAATAGCTAAGACACTTGGAACAGAATTGGTGTTTAATATTGATAAAATACTTGAGACCACCAGAATGATATTTAAAATCATTAGAATCATGATATAATTCCTTACCCATGCAGCCCGGCTCTTATACTAGGCTAATTCTCTGCTTAAAACTGTCCCCTAATCGGCAGTTGGAGTAAATTGAGACCCCAAATAAACAGGCTTATAACCCTGGAGATTATAGTCCTCAGCCCGTGACCTGATATTTGAATTCGCGGCCTACTTTCCTTCTGGTTGCTCGTCCGGATGCAGTAAGGACCAACAGGATCTCCTGGGTGTAATAGTGGAGCTTATGACCATAGTGATAGGGGAGAGCGAGCTTTTTCGCATGAGGGGCTAACCTCAGCGAAGCTTCCTTGGCGGTGACGCATTGCCCTGCGCAGAGAGTGCACAAGAGATCGGCGGCCTCTCGTGATACCGTGTATTTGTACTCTGCCCCATGGGGATCAATTTGTGTTACCTCGAAGCCTAAGTCGGTTTCATATACGTTGTGGGAATTGCGAAGGACGATTGTGTCAAGCAGTCTACGCATAAAGAGCAATCCTTAGCAGCCGCTTATCAATCTTTTCTACATTATATATTAAACTATAAAATATCTATTGGAAAAGAAGCTTCTCAGTTTCAATCAGGGTCAATCAGCAAAATAGCTTGCCATGTTCGACAATTATCACCTCACCCGGGAGAATGCCAGCTTTGATCTGGCAATCAACACTTTCCACTATCAATTCAAAACGCTTCGATAGCAACCAAACCAGGCTGAAGATGGAGGTTTTGGCCTAAAATCTTCTCCAGATGATAGGAATTTCTATGTCCAGGGCGAAGAGGTGAAACGGTCCATGGAGTGGCTGATCAAGCGATTGATCAAAGTGGGCGCCAGGGTTTCTTATCATGCCCGGAGATGGTATGTCCATGTGGCCTCCGCCTTTCCTCTGGCTCACCACTACCGATCAGTGCTGGCCTGGGGTTCTTAAGGTCCACCGCATTGAGGTATCCGGGTTCTAAGGGACAGATATGCCAAAATTTCTGCAAAAAATACCAGGTCCGGCTGATTGGTTGACAAATTCATGGAAATTTGTGCTATCATCGCCGTTGATAGACAATTTGGCTACAAAAGAGGAAACTTGTCGGGGTTAAACTCGGGGAAAGAGGTCCCCAAAACCATTTTTTGACTGCGGTAGCCAAGGTTGCCGCATAATCTCGGTATAGATATGTGCTGGCCTAAAGTCTTTAAGCCCCACAGCGTTGAAATATATGTTTTTTTGAGGCTTTATTATGCCTAAATTTTGATATAAATTGTTTTTTCATTGAAATTTATGCTGATAATATCAGGAGAGATGAAATGGTTTCGAAAAGAAGAACGTTTGGGAGATTTTAATCGGGCAAAGAAGCTCCAAAACTCCTTGGACAGGAATAGCCGGGGTAAAATAATGCAAAACGAAATATTGAAGGTAGATGAATTGATTGACCATTTAAGAATTATGCTGATAAACTCTCCTCAATTAATGGAAAAATTAATATCTTTTTGCCAATGGATTGAGATATTTAACAAAGGACTTCCACGTGGCAGGAATATTATATTTTATAAAAGAGAATATGATAACATAGGATTTACAATTGAAGCAGAAATTACCAACCCTAAGAAGCCTAATTTTTTAGTAATTAAATTTGACAACACTGATGTGGATTATAAATATTTTCATTTAGATATTTATCTTGGGAAAGATGGTTACCCTCCTTTAGGAAATGCAATTTATCCGCGTAAAAGCAATAAAGCTCAAACAAGATGGATAATAGATAAAAATACTTATATGAATATAGATACAGAGAAATGGGAAGATATTGTTAAATTAGCATATGAAAAAAGGTTTATGCGTAAATAAACTTTATTAATTTGATTATTTTCATTGTATGCAATTAATAAACACGTTTTTTGTTTTATTCCGGGCGAGATTCATAAAGTGACCAAGAAATATTGGGCCGTGTTCCAATCCAGGGCCTTACCCAAACTATGCATCGTAGACCTTAACGTCTTTCATGGCGTATCTCACGGCCCTAAGCGCCTGGACGAACATCGGCCCGGCTTCCTCCTTACCTTATGTGAAATCGAGTTTTAGGGGTTAATTTGAACGTTTCGTGTCCACCCCTTACTTTCTCCTTCCCTAAACCGAAAAAGCGATTCAAAGCGGTCTAAGGCTATTTTTAATAAAACGTGGCTTTTAGCCGGAGGCGACCCCCACCTTGATTCCGTTTCCATACTCCAAGAGCTTTTTGCTATTCTATGAACCTGCAATCATCTCCATTGACTCCATTGACTCCATTGACCATAAAATCTGGTTGTGGAATAAGTAGCGTTATATATTAATAAATTTTAGGAGTAAAATATGTCATTTGAAAGGCCAATCACAATAAAAGAGGCAGTTGAAAATATTAATAAGAAAAACTACTTACTGCCAGCAATCCAAAGAGAGTTTGAATGGGAACCTGAACAGATTGAACTCCTTTATGATTCTCTAATGAGGGGATTTCCGATAGGCTCCTTTCTTTTTTGGGATGTTGAAAAAGAAGAGTGCTTGAATTATCGGTACTATGAGTTTATTAGGGATTACCATGAAAGAGATAATACTCATAACCCAAAAGCTGACATAAAAGGGGGAGAGAAGTTCTTAGCGATTATAGATGGACAACAAAGACTAACAGCTTTTTATCTTGGTCTAAAGGGCAGTTATGCGTATAGACTACCTCGAAAAAGATGGAATAACGATTGGGCATTCCCTAAAAGGAAGCTCTGTCTCAATTTGCTGACACCTGCACAAGAAGAAGGTAAAGAGTATGACTTTCGGTTTCTTACAGAAGAAGAATATGAGCTTCGCAATGAGGAAACCTTTTGGTTCAAAGTTGGAGACGTTTTAGAATTTAATGAACCTTATAAAGTAAGTGATTACCTTATAGAAAATGAACTAAGTTCCATTCCTAAAAATAAAGCTCTTTTTGCAAATAAGACCTTATTTAAACTTTCAAAAGTCATTCACGATGAGCCTGTCATTAACTATTTCTTAGAAAAGGAAAACAATCTGGATAAAGTATTGCAAATATTTATTCGCATGAACAGTGGAGGAACAGAACTCAGCTATTCTGACTTACTATTATCAATTGCAACTGCTCTCTGGCAAAAGAAGGATGCGAGAGAAGAGATTAATGGTTTAGTAGATAAAATTAATAATGCTGGAAATGGCTTCGATTTTGATAAAGATTTTGTTTTAAAAACATCTCTTGTTTTAAGTGATTTTACTGATATTGGTTTTAAAGTAGATAATTTTAATGAAGCTAATATGTCTATTATAGAACATAATTGGGATAAAATATCTAAAGCGATTCAATTGGCAGTACTGTTAACCGCAAGTTTCGGATATAATAGGGATACATTGACCTCTAATTATGTATTGATACCTATTGCTTATTATTTGCTAAAGTTAGAATTGCCTAATAATTTTTATAAATCATCATATTATAAAGAAGACAGAGATAATATATTAAAATGGGTTATAATGTCTTTATTGAAAAGGGCATTTGGGGGGACCCCGGATAATGTGCTAAGGCCAATACGTCATATTCTTTCTCAGGTATATGATTATTATCCAATCGCAGATATTATTGAACGCTTCAAGGCTACTACAAAGTCAATCGTGTTTACCGAAGATGATATTGATAACCTTTTTAATTATAAATATGGTCAAAACTATACCTTTTCAACGTTAGCCCTTCTGTATCCGTCATTAGATTTTAGAAACAAGTTTCATCAAGACCATATTTTTCCAAAAAAATATTTTACCATGAAAAAACTTTTGAAATATGGCATTAAAGAACATAAGATTGAATCTTACTTATATTATTTTAATAGATTGGCTAACTTGCAATTATTAGAAGGGACACCAAATTTAGAAAAAAGTGGAAAAGATTTCGGTGTTTGGTTATTAGAACGCGTTCCAGATAAAAGATCTCGAAGAGAATATATGGAAAAGCACTTTATACCTGATGTTGAATTAAGTTTGGATAACTTTTTATTATTTATTAGTGAAAGGAAAAAATTAATGCAGGTTAAGTATAAAGTATTGTTGCAATAAATAGCTTTTAAAATTGATTATGCGGGATGATGAGGCAGTTTTAAGGAGCTTACAAGCTATGTCGAATTTTTTCGATAAATTAATTAAGGGGGGGAGATGCAAGTATTGCGGAGAAAAAACATGGTTTTTTAAAACATCACATGGCAAATGTGCACATTATAGCATGGAAGGGTGGAATGAAATGGTTGCATTGGTTGCAAAGATAGCTTCTCAAGGGGGAGATGTAAATAAACTTGATAAGCAAATTGTTAAGCTTGCAAATGCTCATCAAATTGCTAAGGCAAATATTAAAAACGTTGTAATAGAAGGATGGGAAAAAGCATTAAAAAATATTCTTCAGGATAGCATAATTACCGAAGAAGCAGAAAAGAACTTAACGATGGTTGGCGAGCAATTTTCTCTTAATCAATATGATTTAGACAGCCATCGCTCTTATACTTGTTTTATGCAAGGTTGTATACTGAGGGAAATATTAAATGGGAAAATACCTATAAATAGGATAAAAACTAATGCTCCTATTCCATTTAATTTACAAAAATCAGAGGTAATGGTTTGGATATTTACAAATACATTGTATTATGAAGACAAAACAAGAACTGAAACATATCGTAGATATGTAGGTAAATCGAAAGGTTTTAGTGTTAGAATTATGAAAGGAGTATATTATAGGACTGGAGCATTTTCTGGCTACCCAATAGTATCTAAAAATACTTATACACAAAGAGAACATATCGATACTGGATTATTAGGAATTACATCTAAAAATATATATTTTCTTGGTTCAAAGAAAAGCTTTAAAATACCCTATAAGAAGATTGTTAGTTTTATCCCTCATTCAGATGGCATTGCTTTATTTAGAGATGCTGCGAATGCAAAGCCACAAATGTTTAAGACAGGAGATGGATGGTTCACTTTTAACTTAGTTTCAAATTTAGCTCAAATTGGGAATTAATATTTTTGTAACATATTTTAAGGGTGCAAGCGAAATAGAATCCATAATTTTAGCACTAAAAGAAACATAGGGTATAGAACGCAATCTATTCTGCAAACCCTGACAGGAGCAATTTCTATGGGTTTCGATAGACTCAAATTAACTGCCGACATTGTCAGTTCTTATGTGTCAATGAGGGAGCTTACGTCCAAGGAATTGGTAGGTAAGATTAAAGTCCTTTAATATCTGCTGACAGTGCCTGCTGTCCACTTAGTCATACCGGAAAAAACAGCGTAATGGCCACCAACGCTAGGATTACAGCCAGCTATTTTCTCACAAATTTCCCCCCTTTAACCAAGATTATGCCGCAGTCTTGGTAATGCATTGGGAATTAACCCCAACAAGTGTCCTCTTTTAGAGCCAATTTTCCCAGTGGGAGCCATGATAGCAAAATTTCTGAGGTAAGGGTATCTTTTTAGAAAATTGAGCCTACCACGTTCTTCCAAATTGCGCGATTAGCTTGCCATGTTCGACAATTATCACCTTCCCCGGAAAAATGCCAGCTTTCGTTTCGTTATCTTGCACAGGCATCTGTGGGGAGGAAGATTTCAGATGTCGGAGGTAGGGGCAAAGGTACCGGCAGTTCAAGGCAAGACTGGCCCACCTCCATCATTTGACGGCCGGGGATTTCGCCGTTATCCTGCGCAAACGCCAAATGCTTGAGAAAAGGCGAAGTGCCGAACTGCTCCTTACTTGGCTGGCCCTCTGGTAATAAATGCTCTTACCTCTATCTATCCCTCCAATAGTCACCAATAAAACATCTTGACAAAACAAATCGACTGGCCCATATTTTTCGATTATCACACCGCACTTAATCCCACTCAACCAATAAGGAGTAATCCCAATGCCCAGCGAAGTTCTAAAAAATGACCACTGAGATTGTTGTTTCCCATGCCTCCATGACCGAACTGACTCCAGAACAATTGGTGAACGAGATAAAAGCCGTCTACAATGTGCTCTCCTCTCTGGATGGCGGGGGAATTTTAGAGGAACCCGTTTCTGAAAAAGCTGTTGGTGGGAAAAAACCCTCGATCCTTTTGAAAGATATTGTTAAGGCCAATTATGTGGTCTGTCTGGAATGCGGGAAGAAACTGAAGACTTTGAAGACCCACCTGCGCAAGATTCATGGATTGATGCCTAAAGAATATTATGCACGGTTTGACCTGGACCCCAAAAAATTTCCACTCGTGTGTAAGGAATCCTCTGAGAAAAGGAGTCAGATGGCGAAGGCGAGGGGGTTTGGGAAAGAAGGTGGGAGGAAGAAGAAGTCGGCTTAAGTAAACGGTTCAATAAACTGCTCCTTAAAACAATTGAAAAGTCGAAGAATCGAAGGAGAAAGCTGTGGGAGACAAAGGCAAGAAGGATAAAGATAAGAGGGAAGCCCAAAAACCTAAGAAAGACAAGCAGAAGGGCGATAAAAAAGAAAAGCCCAGCAATAAGTAGCAGGTTTACTCACTTGAGGGGCGGCCCCACCGCAGGAGAGCCACCATGTTAATATTGACCTTGAAGGAAGACGAAAAAATTCTCTTTGGGGACAAGATAACTGTCATGTTGGTAGAGATACGGGGAAATCAAATCCGTCTTGGGATCGAGGCGCCGGCTGGCCTTTTGGTTCTGCGGGAAAAGCTGGCGGGAAAAAGCAAAATCATAAAGGCTGGAGTCGAGTAGCGCAGGGGAATCTCACCCCCACGCTCCATAAATCCGGACAAAAGCCTTACAAATCATCCTGCCCTTATCGACCAGCCCTGACGCGCTAACTTGCCATTATCCTTTCTTCTCAAGGGTTCCAATAAGTTGAAGGTATGATCTGCATAGCGAAACCCTTCAAAATTATTTTAAGAAGCGGAGATATAGCAGTAATCGCCTCATCCCACCTGCCAATGGGCTCAGCCTCAGCTATTGGTAACAACGCAAGTATTGCAAGTGGGCTTTCCATGATGAAATCCTTGGTTTCAAGTTCCTCAGTGGCAGTGCCCGCCCCACTACCTTTTTTCCGGCCCCTAATGGCGGGATGGAGCTTGACTCATGCCCCGCAACTCCCCGATTACCCCTACCGTACTCAGAATAACCACTATCATGGCCAAAAACCAGGTGAGATAGACGGCTATGGGCCCTGGGAGGAAACGGCCCAGCCAGTCCTGGAGAAAAAGCCGGTAAAAGATTAGGGTCAGTCCCGCCATCAGCGACACATAGAGCAATGATCCCATCCCATAAAGCAATTCCACCCCATGGCCTTTGAGACCTCCCGGAGTACGCAGGGCCAGGACAAATTGGGTCCCCAGCCATCTGAGGCAATTACTCCGGAGATTGGGGCGCTCAAGCAGGTCCATTAACACATAATAGCCGTCGTATTCCAGGAGGGGATTGAGATTCACCAGCACCGTTAAATAGGATAAGAAGGCGAATTGCCATAGCGCGGCATCCAATACCGGCTTATCGGTGCACAACCCCGCAAGGCCGGCAATGCCCGCCAGAACCAGGTTGGCAAAGGGGCCGGCAAGGCTGACGGCGATGCGGGGCCAGCGTCCTGCCAACCACAGGTCGGAGGTGTCCACATAGGCGATGGGGCCGAACCAGTACCACCCCAACCCCAGGCTGTGCACCTCATAACCGTAAGCCTTGGTGGTGAAGGCGTGCCCTGCTTCATGCACCCCGATGGCCAGCAGCAGAGCCGGGACCAGGAACCACAAGAGGGCGCTGTCCCCCCCGGAGCCAAAGATGGAGTATTTAGCCCTGGCGCTGTCCCAGCAGAAGGCCATCAAGCCGGATAGAGCCACCAATCCCATGACGATCTGCCCGGCCCGGGTGAAAACCAGATAAACCCCACGCTGATACAGCCGGGTGATCACGTGATCCACCGGCCGGATTTCCCACCGCCATTCCAGGAGGTGGCGAGCCCACCCCGCGGCTCGCTGGCCCCAGGACGGCCGGAAGGCGATCTCCGACACATCTTCACGCAGCGCCCCGGTCTCGATAAACCCGGCGGCGGCCAGGCTACCTATCTCTTCCGCAATAACCTGAGGCGAAAAAGACTTAAACGCTTGTAAATATTCCAAGATAAGATCACGTAAGGTGTGGTGGCCGTCCAGACGCTCCCACAAGAACCAACCGGAAGCTGACAGGCGAAAGTAGATGCCGCGGTGCGGATCTTTGAGAAGAGTCACGGTTTCACTATCTGACGTATGGCGCGTCTGAGCCAGGACTCCGGGGATACCCCGGGGGCGGTCCCGGAAGCTCAACATCTCCGTGAGGCGCGCCGCCACGTGCCGATCCGCGCCCATGACTGCCAGCAGGTCGGTCCGGTACAGGGCCAGTAATTCACAATTTTCCCGGGCGCGAACCGTGGCATTGCGGGGAGCCGCGGTGAGCAGTGCCGCCTCTCCGAACAAGGCGCCGGGGGCCAAAGTGGCGAGGCGGCGCTCCTGCTCCCCATTCTCGGCCACCACGACTTCCACCGCGCCGGTGCGCAGCAGATAGCAGGCGTCTCCAGGTTCGCCCTGGCGCACGATGTCAGCCCCGGCCGGAACTGTTAACGGCTTCAGCCGGGCAGCCAGCCAGCCCGCCCGCTTGGCATCCAACCTGGCGAAGGGGCTGGCTTGCTTAAGAAATTTGCGTGTGTATCCCATGATAACAAGTAAGGCATGTTTGCCAAAATATATGGGATGGCGAGGGGGATTTTCTGCTTAGGTGGGCTTTGTCGCGCTTTAAAATGGTTCCGTAAATTTCAAAATCGCCCCAATCAATCCCCTTCTCCCCTTTCCGAACCTCCACAATCTATGCTTCCCCGCGCTGGATATAGATGCGGATATTCGGATGCTCTATCACGACAACCCTACCTTCTAATTCTGGCGGGATTTGGCCGTTCAAAAGGGTTTTGGGTATTGGATCGCTTATATAAAAATCAACCCCAGAACCCGCCCCCGCTTTCCTACCAGGTAAAAGATCCACTCGAATTATTCGCTCTGGCATACTCCATCCTTCGTCTGGCGATTCAAGCCATTCTGGGACAATCCATCTTCCGCCGTCGTATTCGATGGTATCGAAAGGATATGCGCCACCATCAAGTAGGACCATAGTTATATAGACCTTCATGGCTTCTCGTCTCCTTTGATATGTGATTCCGCAAAATCACCATAGCACAAGGGCAGGCGGGAAGTCATGGGGAACTTACAAAATAGCTCACGCATTATGAGGTTATAGTGCTAAACTATCGCATAGGCCCAGAGGTTAGAGACTATTCCATAGGATCGGGGTTTTATATGCGAATTAGTGATGATCTTCGTAAATGTGTGGTGTTTTTAGGATATGAAGATGATACAGAACCGGGAAACATTAAATGTATCGGGACAGGCTTCCTTTTAAGATATAAAGAATTTTTTCATTTAGTTACGGTTAAGCACGTGGCAATAACATTAGGAGAATTTCCTTTTATTGTAAGAGCCAATCTTGTCAGAGGAGGGGCTGAAAACATACCTGGCGATCAGATTGAATGGTTTTATCATTCTGACGAAAATGTAGACTTAGCGATTATTCCTTTCCGTTTGCTTAAAGCAAAGTATGATGCTTTATATATGCCTGAAAAAATAATTAAATCTGTTGGAGAGTATAATATTGGTATTGGTGATGTTTGTTATACTATCGGGTTATTCAGGTTACTATATGGATCACAAAAGAATCTTCCAGTGGTGCATACGGGTAATATAGCGATGGTTCCAGAGGATGAAAAAATTCCTGTTGAAGACTGGGATAATATAGACTCAAGGGTTAAAAAATCTCGATATATTGAAGGATATTTAATTGGATCACAAAGTTTAGGTGGATTGAGTGGAGCACCAGTTTTTGCACGACCAACTACCGATGAAAATCTTCCTTGTTTGAAGTCAACAGAAGATGATATTTCGGGAGAAAGATTTTCTATAAGCGATGTTTTTTTGATTGGAATATGGCAAGGTTCGTGGACCGCTCCCCCCGATGAGGTTATGGCTAGAGAAATAGAAATAGGGAGACAAACCCGCGTACCTTTGGGCATGGGTGTAGTTGTCCCCGTTGCCAAACTTCTTGAACTTTTGGAGTCTCCTCAGGTGCAAAAAAAACGTGATGAGTTTTATGCTGAAAGAGAGGCAAATGTCCACGCCGCTGAGTTAGACGTAGTTAGGCCCCATGCCGATAATCCCCAACACAAAGAGGATTTCAACTCTCTATTAACCGCGGCAGCGAAAAAGAAGCCACCAGCCGATAAAACATAGCGTGATGTGACTTTCTCATGTTGTGGCGATAGCTAAACTCGCTCACATACTTCCAAAGATGCTTGGCAGAAACATGAACATGGGTGCCTTTGATAGATCGCTTTAATAAGCTCCAGTGACCCTCTAAGCTGTTAACGTGATATTTGCCATTGACATACTCTTTCTCAGAATGGTTAACGCGGCCATGTTCATAAGTAAGCCCTAATCTTTGAATGCTGTACCCTTCATCGGTGCTTAGGGTGCTGCCGATTTTCACATTTTTAAAGATTATTGGTTCCAGGGTCTTATGGAAAACATTTTTAACAAGCCCAGCACGCAGCCTGCCATTTCTTTCTTTTATCCCCATCACGATGGTTTTATTAGAGCCTTTTCCCCGGGCGTCTTGGCGGCTTTGATGACCACCTATAAATGTTTCATCAACTTCAACATGACCAGAAAGGGGTTGATGATTATCAGCTTGAGCCATGAGCTTTCTTAATTCGTGCGCCATTCGCCAAGCGGTTTTATAAGTGCAGCCGATTTGCCGTTGCAATTCTTTGGCCGCTACGCCGTGGCGGGTACTGGTCATCAAATACATAGCGAAGAACCAATTAGTTAGTTTGGTTCTGGATTTCTCAAAGATCGTTCCAACACAAGGGTAAATGTGATGGCCGCAACGATCTCCAGCATAAGCCCGGCGCTTGGTTATCGGATGAAATTTGGAAAGCTGATTGCAGACTGGGCAGATGAATTCACGGCCACCATACTGCTCTTCCAAAATTCTTTCCAAACAAGCCCGGTCATCCGGGAACTCGGCCTGAAATGTTTTAAAGGTGTATTTCATGTGCTATCTCCTTTACTTGCTCATAAGATAGCACATAAAAATACTTGTGTCAAGGGGATAAACTCCGAAATTTGGCGATGAGCAGGGTTTCGGCCGCGGCCTCCCAGACCGACCTGGCCTCGGGATGGAGGTCAAGCAGTTGGGTGAATTCTTGCAACGGCAGGGTAAGGGTTAACAGCGGGGCGAGCGCGGTGACCGTGGCCTGGCGCCGATGGCGCGGCAAGAGCAGGGCAATTTCACCGAAGATTTCCCCGGCCTCCAAGGTGGCCAACACCACGGGGCCACCCGGGATGGTGGTGGTAACCTCGGCCTTTCCCGCGGCGATGAGGTAAAGCCGGTCCCCCACGTCCCCTTCCTGGACGATGACGCGGTCCGAGGCAAAGTGCTCTTCTTGCAATTTGGCAGCCAGATGCGCCATGGTGGAGGATGGCAACAGGGCCAGCAGGGGAACTCTCGCCAGCAATCCGACCCGCTCTTCCAGGGGAATTGATCCGGTAATGTTGGCCTCGTTGAACAAGCGTACGCCACCTGAGGCTTTACGAGGGCCGAGAACAGCTCTTCGGTACCGTGGCGCCTTGATGGTGAAAAGGAAGCGATGTCCTGATGATGCCAAAGCTACCCACGGTCTTTTTGGGGAAAGAAAGAAATGCCGTCCACCAGCGCTTTCAGACCGGTGGCCGCCGGTTCCCGGGGGGCGGCTTGCTCTAAAGCCCGGAGTCCCCGTTGACAATACAGTTCCACCATAAAGGCACAGTGCCGCACCACCCCGGAGGGGCGCAATCGGCCGCGGACTGCTTCCTGTGCGGCCACATCCACTCTGGCCTGTTCCAGTAAGGTCAAAAAACTGGTCCGTTCCTCTCCCGATAAGCGTTTCAGAAACAGGGCGATGGGCAGGGTGCGGGTGCCGTTGGCCAGGTCCTTGCTGTGTGGCGCCTGGAAGAGATCGTGACAATCGGAGGCCAGTTGAGCGCCGGTACCCAAGGTCCGGCCAAACTCCGCGTAGGCGTTCACCGCCTCCAGCCCAGCCCCGGCAAACTGCGCCGCCAGGGTGGCGAACATGGCCACCTCTGCCCCGCTTTTGGCCGCCACCAGGTCCTCCACCTCCCGGGGGCTGACCATCGAACTGCCGGCCAGGGCCAGGTCCCGCTGCTGCCCGGCGCTCATGCGCAGCAATCCCAGGGCCAGGGTTCGTTGCATGGCCGCCAGGCGGGACGCCGGCGCGTCCAGTTCTGCGATGATAAGCTGGGGCAGGGCGGCCAGAAGGGTGGTTGCGGTCAGATTGATTTCGCTGGGCCTGTATCCCTGCCAATGCCCAGGCAGGTCCCCATCCGCCAGATCGTCCAGGATGTCGATCCCCAGAAACAGCAGGGTGGTGGCGGCGGCCAGGGGCACCGCCGCCATCGCCTCGCCGCCGCAACCGGCGTACACCAGAAGCGGCACCCGGGCAAAGATGAGAAATTCGTCCTCCTGAGCCTGCAATTTAAGCCCGGTCAGGGCGGTGCGTAATAGGCCCCGCTGAGGCTCAGCCACAGCCAGGCTCGCCACCAGATCCGATACCCGGTTGAATACGGCTTCCGGGCCGATTGCCGAAGGGGGGGGGTAACAAATAATTTCTTCCTTTCTTTCCGGGAATGTATCCCGCAATGATGTCACACGGCTTTGCTCACCCGGGCTTGCAGTTCCTCGTCGGGCAGGCTCCAATCCACCTGGTGCAAAGCGGCCCACTCATCTTCAGCCAGGACCGCTCCGCTACGCCGCACCGTGCCCTCCGGGTCCGTCCGCAGTTCCTGACGAAAGGCCGGTTCATTGATCCAGCGATCGATTAATTGTTCTACTGCTTCACGGCTCATCTCGCGTCCTCCTTTCTGGCGTAGGTTCGCATAAATTCTCTTTTATCGTTATCGGCTATTCCGTCCTTTCGAATGAATATTTGAAATTCTCCTGAACAAGGCATTGCCCGCTGCAAGTTGCAACCACTTCCTCGGAAAACAAAACCAATTTATGGGAGCAAACATCACTTTTCGGCTTATCACCAGATGCAAGCAAGAGGAGGAGAAACTTCAAAAAAGAGCCTACCCACCCGGAGAATATCATTGCCAAATCAGCAGACGGCATCGGCATTGTGGATGCACAAGAAAAAACCACCCTGGGGGGATTACCGGTGACGCGCCCGGAAGTCTGTGTCTCGCTCAGATCCCTTTGGAACCGCCGATGAGGTTATGCACCGGGCTAAAACCGCCGGCCGCAACCGAGTGGTGGTGGCAGGTGGCAGTGCCAAACAAGTTCCATCTATCTTGCCACTGTACGTAATAAAAAGATGATTGACGGAAGGTAATATTCAAGGTCATCATCTACCTGTTTTTTCTGAGGAAAAGGAGGTAGCGATGACCATTGAGCAGGTTCCTCAAGAGGAATTCCCTTACCATCTGCTGTTCAAGCCGCTTGTGAGTTCAGCCCCAGAAACGGACGAGGTAAACCTGGTTGAAAAGTATCTCAAGCAGTTGGCCGGCAAGGAACTGTTGGGGGAGGCGTATGTCCGGGACTATGTGCATGACCAGAAGCGGCGCAATTGCCGGCCCAATACCATGCGCAGTAACTGTGGGACGCTGGTGGTCTTTCTGTCCTACCTGAAGCAGGAGAGGGGTAGGACCTCCTTGGAAACCATTACGAGAGATGATGTGAGTAGCTTTATCGAGCACGAGCAGGACCGGGGCATGCAGCCCAACACGGTGTCCACCAGGTTGAGGCTCCTGTATGCCTTTTTTCGATATCTGGTGGATCGGGAAGTGGTGCATCCCGATTTGCTGAAAAGGAAACTAAAGGTCAAGGTGCCGGAGGCGCTGCCCCGGGCCATAGACCGGGAGGATATCCAGCAGCTTCTGGCGGTTATTGAGAAACCTCGGGACCGAGCCATGATCCTGGTGTTGCTCCGAACCGGGATGCGCATCGGAGAACTGCTGGCAACCGGGATGAGTGAGGTGAACCTCAGAGAAAAACAGATCATCATTATGGAAGCTCAGAAGACGCGAGTGGGCCGGGTGGCCTACTTAAGTGAGGACGCCGGTAAGGCTTTAACGGTGTGGTTGAACCAGAGAGACCCGGCAAAGGAACGTCTGTTTTACGGTCAAGGACGACCACAGTTGAGTTACACTGCGGTCCGGGTGAGGTTCGTCAAGTATCTGGAAAAGGCGGGGCTGGCGCATAAGGGCTATAGTCTCCATTGCCTCCGGCACACCTGTGCCACCGAGCTGCTGAACGCCGGGATGCGTCTGGAGTGTCTGCAGCAACTCCTGGGCCACAGCAGCATCGAGATGACCCGGCGCTACGCCAGGTTGACGGACAACACCCGCCGGGAAGAATACTTCCGGGCGATGACGATCATCGAGAAGGGGGAACTCTATGGCCATTACCACCGCCATCCTGAATTACCGCCGGTTCTTGAAGCGAAGGAACTACTCGGGCCATACCATTAAGAACTATATGCACACGCTCAAGCAGTTCGTGATCTGGGTGAATGTTCCCATCGAAGAGGTTACGCATAAGAAGCTCCTGGCCTACCTCGACTACTTGCTGGATAAAGGGCTGCAGCCCAAAACCATCAACTGCCATCTGGACAGCATCCGGGGGTTTTACCACTACCTCATCGAAGAGGAGCAGGTGGCCATGGTCAACCCGGTGAAGCGCGGTTATGCCTTGCGACTGTCCCGGCCGTTGCCCCGCCATCTGCGGGATGAAGAGGTAGAGAGACTCCTTCAGGTCGTCCACCACCAGCGGGATCGGGCCATGGTCATGCTGATGCTCCGCTGTGGCTTGCGGGTGGAGGAGGTGGCCAGGCTGAAGCTGGCGGCCCTGGACCTGCGGCGCAGTCAAGTCTTTGTCCATCAGGGCAAGGGCGCTAAGGATCGGGTGGTCTACCTGAGCGACGATGCCTATGAGGCCCTGGTGGAGTACCTCCGGGTGCGGCCAGCCAGCCGCATCAAAGAGGTCTTCCTGGTGGACAAAGGCCGCTGCCGGGGCAAGGCCATCTCGGTCAGGGGTATCCAAAAACGCCTGGAGTATTACGCCCGCCAGGCGAGGCTCAAAGTATCATGCCATCAGCTCCGGCACACCATGGCCACCCAACTCCTCAATGCCGATGCAGCCCTGGTGACCATCCAGGATCTCCTGGGCCATACCCGGATCAAGACCACCCAGCGGTACTGCCGGGTGTCCAATCTCAAGGTACAGCGGGACTATCACCGGGCCATGGCGGCGATTCTCCAGATAACTGGATGAGAGCGAAATAAAAAAAACAAAGTTTTACGCATCTAACCCGGCAGTGGGCGCCTGCTCGACGAGCAATTTAGGGCTCATCCTCGCAGGCGCCCCCTGCCTGGACTCCCCGGAAAGGAGGGCTCTATTAAAAATCGCTTGACAGAAATGGAATACTGCGA
>Ga0366818_10159_pt1 | contig 24717 bp, 16 predicted proteins | sample TotcelFGM3001N14_FD_207090 | JGI IMG/M metagenome (GOLD analysis project Ga0366818, IMG submission 207090) | Enriched cells from coal bed in the Powder River Basin, Montana, United States - Total cells FGM rep3 HSBNCT.FGM.300.1.N14 ...
ATGGATTATGGCCGAATCGCTCCTCTCCCACAACTCTCCTGCCCCGGAGCCGGTTTTTCCCCGGTTCAAGCCCCTGACGTTGGCGGACCGGGAAATATTTCGCCAAATCCTCTGGGACTATCAGGCCGAAACCTCGGAGCTGACCTTCACCAATCTCTTTATCTGGCAGTCCCACTATGGCTACCAGTGGTCCCGGGACCGGGACCGGCTCCTGGTGGTGGGCGCCGTCCCCGGAGGCCAGGCCTGGGCCTTGCCGCCGGTGGGGCCTGGGCCCCGGGCCGATCTCTGCCGCCAGGTCTTAGGTTGGCTCCGGGAGGAGTGCGGGGTGGCGAACCCCGCCATCGAACGGGCCGACCCCCGGCTGGCGGCCGAGTTGGCCGGCCATCCCGACTTCGTGGTGGAGCCTCTCCGGGATCATTTTGATTACGTCTACCGCACCGGGGACCTCATCAATCTGGCCGGGGGCAATTATCACGCCCAGCGCAACCACATCAACAGTCTGGCCCGGTCTTACCCCTTCCGCTATGAGCCTTTGAGAGAAGAACACCTGTCAGCCTGTCTGTATCTGTGCGCCCGGTGGTGCCAGGTGAAAAGGTGTGAGTGCGACCTTTCCCTCCTGGGGGAGTGGGAGGCCGTCACGGCGGCCCTGGCCAATTATCGGGCCCTTTCACTCCAGGGCGGTGTGATTCTCATCCATGACCAGGTGCGGGCTTTTTCCTGCGGCGAACTGCTCAATCAGGAAACCGCGGTCATCCATCTGGAAAAGGCCGACCCGGAGATCAGGGGCCTTTACGCGGTGATTAATCAACAATTCTGCCGCCAGGCCTGGGCCGGGGTGAACTTCGTCAACCGGGAGCAGGACCTGGGGGAGCCGGGCTTGAGAAAGGCCAAAATGTCCTATCACCCCCACCATCTGGTGGAGAAATTCCGTATCCGCCTAGCGTGAGGGGAGTAAGGCGCAGTTGAATTTCGGCGGGATAGGGCGAGGGGCTTCCCTATAAAAAATAATGAAATATGAGGAATGCCAAAAGTTTCTTCCGTTATGATATATATGCTCCAAAAACCTAAATCCCCCCTAACCCCCCTTTTCCAAAGGGGGGAACTTAGTGATATTACTTTGAAAGTCCCCCTTTGAAAAAGGGGGATTTAGGGGGATTTGAGAACCTCCGAGCGGAAAGAATTTATGGCAAACGCTATATATGCAAACCCCCGACCCTCCCCTTAAACAACATCACCTGTTCGACAAGGGACTATGAAACGCAACCTCGGTCTTACCGCCGCTTTCCGGCAGGCCAAATGGCTGGCCGCCCTCATGCTTACCCTGGCGGCCCTGGCCTTGTCCCTGGGCCTGGATCTCTCCGGGGCCATCCAGCCCTACCGCCTCAAGACCCTGGATGCCCTCTTCCGCCGGGTGCCGTTGCCGGGTGCCTCTCCCCAGGTGGTGGTGGTGACGGTGGACCAGCCCGACCTGGATTTTTTCAAAACCCAGGGGATCACCTGGCCCTGGCCCCGGGAGATCTACGCCCCCCTGATCGACTATTGCCGGTGGGCCGGCGCCAAGGCGGTGATCTTCGACATTCTGTTCACCGAGGCCTCGTCCTACGGCTCCGAAGACGACCAGAAGTTCGCCCGGGCCGCGGCCGCGGCCGGCAACGTGACGCTGCCGTTCTTTCTGACCCGGGATGCCAAGCCGCCCAACCCATCGGAAGCGGACCTGCTGAAACAGGCCGGTCTGGCGATCCCCGGCCCGGCGCCCGGTGGCCAGCCTGTCTATCAGGCCGTGATCACCCCCATCCCGCCGCTGTTGGCCGGGGCCGGCGCCTTGGGGAACGTGGAGTCCAGCCCGGATGCGGACGGCATCTACCGCCGGGTGCGCCTGATGGCGCCCTTTAAGGATAAGTGGCTCCCCATCCTGGGGTTTGCGGCCTTTCACCGCTTCGGGACCCCGGGGCCGGTGCGCTTTGCCCCCGGCGGACTGCAGGTGGGGGACCTGGCCATTCCCCTGGACGACCAGGGGCGGTTCCTCCTCAAGTTTCGCGGCCCCAGCCGCAGCCACCAGAGGTTTTCCGCCGCCAACGTCATCGCCTCGGAGGCGCGCCGCCAGCACGGCCAGCCCCCCATCTACCCGCCGGCGGATTTCGCCGGCAAGTGGGTCCTGGTGGGGCTCACCGCCCCGGGCCTCCTGGACCTGAAGGCCTCCCCGGTGTCGGCCATTTATCCCGGAGTGGAGGTCCACGCTACCCTGCTGGATAACCTGCTGCGGGGAGACTTTCTCCGGCCGGCGCCCCCCTGGGCTTTGTGGGGCGGGATGCTGGCGCTGTCCGCCGCCATGGTGTTGGTCGTCCTCTTTTTCTCCGGCCTTGCCGCCACCCTGACCGGGTTTGCGGCTTTGGCCCTGGCTTACCTGGGGCTGGTCGTCGGGGCCTTCCACTACGGCTGGTGGGCCGACCCGGTGCTGCCCGGGGTCGCTTTGGGCCTGAGCTTCACTCTGGCCACGGCCTTCAGCTACGCCACCGAAGGCCGCCAAAAGCTCTACATCCGGCGCATGTTCGGCCAGTACATGTCCGAGACCGTCATCAATCATTTACTGGAACACCCGGAAAAGCTGCAACTGGGGGGCGAACGCCGCCGGGTCACCCTGTTTTTCTCGGATTTGGCCGGCTTCACCACCATTTCGGAGCGCCTCAGCGCCGAGACCGTGGTCTCCCTGCTCAACGACTATCTGTCCTCCATGACCGAGATTATCCTGGATGAGGCGGGCACCGTGGACAAATTCGAAGGGGACGCCATTATGGCCTTCTGGGGCGCCCCCCTGGACCAACCGGACCAGGCCGCCCGGGCCTGCCGCGCCGCCCTGAGGCAGCAGGCGGCCCTGAAAGAGTTGAACCGGCAGTTCGCCGGGCTGGACCTGCCGCCCCTGTCCATGCGCATCGGCCTGCACACCGGCGACGCCATCGTCGGCAACCTGGGTTCGGCCAAGCGCTTCGACTACACCGTCATCGGCGACACCGTCAACCTGGCTTCCCGCCTGGAGGGCGTCAACAAATTCTACGGCTCCCATATCATGGCCAGCGAGACCACTGCGGCGGAGGTCGCCGGGACGGTAGAATTTCGGGAACTGGACCTGGTAGCGGTCAAAGGCAAGGAACAGGCGGTCCGGGTCTTTGAGGTCCTGGGTCTCACCGGGGAACTGGAACCGGAGGTCATCAGGCGGCGTCAGGACTTCGCCCAGGCCCTGGAGCTCTATCGCCAGCGCCGCTTCCCCGAAGCCGGGGCCGGGTTCGAGGCCATCCTGACGGAAAACCCCGAAGACGGCCCCGCCCGGACCTACCGGGATCGCTGCCGGAAGTTTATGGAGACCCCACCGCCGGCGGACTGGGATACCGTCTTCCGGCCGGAGGGAAAATGAGATATGCTCTGGTGAAGAAATTAAAGATAAAGTTTGCGTAGGGTGCGTTTTACGCACCACTTGATGACCGGCAACGGCGGGCAGTGCCCGCCCAACACCTCTTTGCATAATTTACAGGTGGGCCAAAGGCCCAGGCGCGACTGTCCTGAAAAGTTCTTGGTGGCACCGGCATCTTGCCGGTGCGGTGCACAGGCTGGAAGCCTGTGCTACCAAAGGCGGCGGGCACGGAGGCCCGCCCCGGACTTTCCTTCTCGTTCCCAAGCTCATGCTTGGGAACGCCAATGGGTCCGAAGCTCCTGCTTCGGGAACATGGGAAATACTACATGTCATTGTAGTTATAAAATTAACCGCTTAGTGTGATGGATCATCAGTAATTCAACCGAAGTAATTTGCCATGCGCGACACCGACAAAACCAAGGCGCAGCTGATTGAAGAGCTGGCAACTTTGCGGCGGCGCCTCGCCGAATTGCAGATATTTAAAGATTACCGCAAGCTGGCCGAAGAGGCCCGGCGGCGGGCCTATGGCGAATTGGAACACCGCATCGCCGAGCGCACCGCCGAACTGGTGGCCGCCAACCAGCAGCTGAAACAGGAGATCGAGGAACGCAAGCGGACCGAGGCCGAACTCGAGCAGACCAAGGACTACCTGGAAAACGTCATTGCCAATTCGGTGGACGCCATCGGCATCGTGGACCGGCAAGGCAAGTTTATCCTCTGGAACCGGCGGGCAGAGGAAATTTACGGCTACCAACTGGAAGAATTGGCCGACAAGACGGCCTTCGAGCTCTACGCCGACCCCGATGAACTGGACCGCATGCTCGGGAGACTGCGTCAAGACGGCGTGGTGCGGGAATTTGAGATCCTCATGAAGAAAAAGGACGGTACCATCGTCCCCATGGATATCTCCATCAGTCTGCTCAAGGATGACCTGGGCCGCACCATCGGCAGCGTCTGTCTGGCCCGGGACCTCTCGGAGCGGAAAAAGGCCGAGGCGGCGCTCAAATACGCCCAGGCGGAACTGCGGCGGTACTCCAGCGACCTGGAACGCCAGGTACGGGAGCAGACCCGGGAGATCAACAGCATTCTCCGGTACACACCTTCGGTAGTGTATATCAAGGACCGGGAGGGCCGCTACACCCTGGTCAATTCCCGCTATGAGGAGTTGTTTAAGATCAGCCAGGAGCAAATCCGCGGGAAATGCGACCATGATATGTTCCCCCGGGCCTTGGCCGACCAAATCCGGGCCTCCGATCTCAGGGTGCTGGCCCACCGGCAGCCCTATCAGGCCGAGGAGGCCATGCCCCCGCCCGATGGCCTGCGCACCTACCTGTCGGTGAAATTTCCCCTGTATAACGAGCAGGGAGCCCCCACCGGCCTGTGCGGCATTGCTACGGACATCACCGAGCTCAAGAAAGCCCAGGATCAACTGCGGCGTCTTTCGGGGAGCATCATGGCCAACCAGGAGAAGGAGCGCAAGGCCATTGCCCGGGAACTCCACGATGAGCTAGGGCAGGTGCTCACCGCCCTGCGCATGGATGCGGTGTGGCTCAGCGAACGCCTGCAGGCGCTAGACCCCAAGGCGGGCGAGCGGGCCCTGGCCATGTGCGGGCTCATCGACAGCACCATTGATGAGGTCAGGGGCCTGGCCACCCGCCTGCGCCCCGGGGTGCTGGACGATCTGGGCCTCATCGATGCCCTGGAGTGGTACATCGCCGATTTTGGCAAGCGCACCGGAATTACTTGCACCTTCAAGCACCGCCAGGTGCCCGACATCGACGGCATCGGCGCCACTGCTGCGTATCGCATCGTCCAGGAGGCTTTGACCAACGTCACCCGGCATGCCGCGGCCACCCAGGTGAAGGTGAGCCTGGAACCAAAAAAAGGCATGCTGACCCTGGCCGTGGCCGACAATGGGCGGGGCTTCGATCTTCAGGAGATCGCGGCCTCCGAATGCCTGGGGCTGGCTGGCATGCGGGAGCGCGCCGGGCTTTTGGGCGGCAGCCTGGAAATCCGGTCCCGGCCGGGGAAGGGGACGAAAGTGTGTTTTAAATTGCCCGCCGATGGCGCCAGGAGCGCTTAAGATGATCCGGGTTCTGCTCGCCGACGACCACGACATTGTCCGGGCCGGCCTGCGCCGCCTGGTGGAAGACTGCGGCGACATGGAGGTGGTGGCCGAAGCCGCCGACGGCCAGGAGGCCATTGGCCGGGTTCAGGAAACCTCGCCGGAGGTAGCCGTCATCGATATTTCCATGCCCGGTCTGGACGGCCTGGAAGTCGTCAGCCGGCTGCGCCTCTCCCACCCGAAACTGCCCATTCTCATCCTCACCATGCACGAGGAGGAGCAGTATGTGGTCCGGGCCATTGAGGCCGGGGCCATGGGGTACATCACCAAGCGGTCGGCCCCGGAGCTGCTGGTGAAAGCCATCCGCAAGGTGCATGCCGGCGGGCGCTTCTTAACCGATGCTGCGGCCGAGGCCCTGGCCCTGCGCCTGGCTCGGGGCGCCCAGGGCTGCTCCCCCCTGGATTCCCTGTCCACCCGGGAAATCCAGGTTCTCCGGCACCTGGCCCTGGGCAAGACGGTCCGGGAGATTGCCGAATCCTACAACCTGAGCACTAAGACCGTGGATACCTACCGCGCCCGCCTCCTGAAAAAGCTCAACCTGCGGAACAATGCCGAGCTGTCGCGCTTTGCCCTCCAGAACCGGCTCGTGGATCTCTAATACCAAAAAGCGATCAAAAGACTATTATTTGTCATTATGAGTGGAGCGAAGAATCTCTCTTTTTGAGCCGCCGAGATTCTTCACTCCGCTGCGCTCCGTTCAGAATGACATTATAGCGTTTGCCAAAAGTTTTTTCCGATCCTTGATATCCACAAATCCCCCCTAACCCCCCTTTAATAAAGGGGGGAACTATAAGGAATTGCTGTTAAAGTCCCCCTTTGAAAAAGGGGGATTTAGGGGGATTTGAGAACCTCCAACTGGAAGGAATTTATGGCAAACGCTATAATAAAGCCTGTTAACAAGTACCTTCAGAACTGAGGTCCAAAGTTCTGGGTTATCGTTTTTCGCGGCATTTTGGCGTGTCCGACAGGCTGCTCTGGTCCTTTTTGCTCTGGGAGGCGGGGGGTTTTGAGGTGTTAGGGCTTTCTTGGTCAGGCTATCCCATCCTGATTATCACCCCGAAAAATGGCTCTCCCCGAGAAGGTCCCGACAATCTGACGGAAACTCCAAGTACGTTATGGGATGGACTGCTCAAGCCGCCAAGGGCAACTGTTTCGGACGCTTCTCCTTTCCGGCCAGGCGGTGATGTGCGGCCAGGGCTGCGAGAACGGTGGCCAGATGCGCCAAGGTCGCCGCGGCCTGCACGACGTGCTGGGATTTGAGGCGCAGGCGCTCTAAACCGGCGCGATGTTTGAAAAGATTATACGATCTTTCCATATGCTTGCGCAGCAGCCGGATCCGGTCGACTTCCGGAAAGATATCCGGCATCTGGCCGAACTGACCGGAATCAAAGGGTATTTCCCGGCCTTGGGGGCAGCCGGGAGCCCGAAAACATTCATGGGGGGAAGCATCACAGCCAAATTCATGGCCCGTTCCGGTGCTCCCCAGATAACGCATAGGAATCTCGCAATAATCGTCGCAAAAGACTTGACCCCGCTCCGGGTCAACCTGCGCCGGCGTCTTGACCTGCTGACTGGCAGGGGTGATGACCGTCACGCCCTGCGCGTGTTTGATGTGCCGGTTCTGTTGGGCGTCCCCATAGGCCGCATCGGCCGTGATCACCTGGATGGGCAAACCCATGGCCTGGGCCATGGCCACGAGCTGGGGGAGAAAAAGCTTATCATGATGGTTAGCGGGGGCGACCATGGACAACAACGGATAATGGTGACCGTTTTGGGGATCAAGCGCCACCAGAGTATGCAACCGGTAGCCGACAAAGTATTCGGATTTATTCCTCTTTTTCCGGCGCTTGCCGCAATCGGCGTCCAACTCGGAGTAGATGCGGACCTTTTTATCCCCCACGGCCAGGGTGGCCAAGGGAACCGGACCGCAAGAACTGGCCAGATCACTGGAATCCACCCCGCCTAGGAGAAAAGGCTGAGGTGGTTTGAGGCGCTGGAGCAGCAGATGGGTGGCGTAAACCATCAGATTGAGCATTTGGGCCATGGTCAGATCGGTGCGGAACTGACTTAATTGACTGTGATGAATAAAAATTTTTCTATGCAACGGCAGATGTAAAAAAGCCCGGACGGTTTTATTTTCCAGTTTGTTGATCATCAACTGGCAATACTTGCGATAACTCATCTCGCCATAGCGCAAGGCCTTCAAAAGTTCAGCGCGGAATAATTGCGCCAGCGATACTGTTCGCATTGCCGGGTTGTAACTTGGTTTAGCCAGGATGCTATCGAGCACCCGGTCATCTAACAACGCATCAATAAAACGCAACTCAGGATCGACAAGGTGCCGGTTATGAGATTGGTTAGTAAATGGCAATAGATTACAATTAAGATTATCGATATATTTCGCCATCTCATGCAACGGAATGATGCCAACCGGCAATTCCGGCATATTGGTTAGCTCATGCAGCGGAACATAATTCGACTGTTTTGGATTATAGTATGCCATTACTTCAATAATTGCTTGTTCGGCCAAGGCTTTTTTTTCTTTCTTGGTCAATCGCCGCCAATGAGGGAAATTGGTCTTTAGTTGCTTAATCACCAGTCGTTTGATATCTTTTTCTTGCATGGGAAGCTCCTGTATCGAGATTGTTTGCCGACTATCTCAATGATACAGGCTTTCCATGCATAACTCCATAATATAGTTAATTAATTAGCGTTTATCTTAACAGGCTTTAATAGTCAATGTCTTTTGACTGAAACTGTGCATAAGACCCGGGCGCCAACCTCCCTGTAAGAAAATTTCTGACAAACAAATCATAGATTGCCCGATTTCTATTTGCGCCGCTACCCGGTATGCTCTCAGAGTGCCTATTTCTGTAGTCTTTGCCGGATTGCATTTAGAGAGATAGTTCTGTCTTTTGTCGAGGCGTCCCCAAGGGTGCGCCCTGGGCGGGTACATTGATTCGCCCCGATACAGCAAACCTGCAGCATATTTTTGGTTGAAGAGGAATCGCCTATGAAGACCGTGGCCGAGAAGATCCGGGAGTTGAAGGAGAAGGAGTTAGCGATCAAGGGGATGGGTGGGGCCAAGGCGGTGGAGAAGCAGCGGGCCAGCGGCAAGCTCACCGCCCGGGAGCGTTTGGACCTGTTCTTTGACCCGGGGACTTTTCGGGAGACCGATATCTTTGTCAAGCACCGGTGTGTCAACTTCGGCATGGAGAAGGTGGAGATTCCCGCGGACGGGGTGGTCACCGGGTTCGGGAAGGTGAACGGCCGGCCGGTGTTCGCCTTTGCCCAGGATTTTACCTCCCGGGCCGGGTCGCTGGGGGAGATGCACAGCAAGAAGATCTGCAAGGTCATGGACCTGGCCTTGAAGGCCGGGGTGCCCTTTGTGGGCTTCAACGACTCCGGCGGGGCGCGGATTCAGGAGGGCGTGGACTCTTTGAGCGCCTACGGGCAGATTTTCTATCGCAACGCCATCGCTTCGGGCGTCATCCCCCAGATCTCGGCCATCATGGGACCCACCGCCGGGGGCGCGGTCTACTCCCCGGCCATGACGGACTTCATCTTCATGGTGAAGAACACCAGCTACATGTTCATCACCGGGCCGGACGTCATCAAGAGCGTCACCGGGGAGGAGATCAGCTTCGAGGATTTGGGCGGCGCCATGGCCCACAACATGAAATCAGGCGTGGCCCACTTCGCCTGCGAGTCCGACGCCGACGCCATCGACCAGATCAAGCGGCTGTTAAGCTTTCTGCCCAACAACAACCTGGAAGATCCGCCGCTGCTGCCCACCGCGGACCCTGCCGGCCGCGAGGCCCCGGAACTGGACAGCATCGTCCCGGACAGCGCGGGGCAGTCTTATGACATGCACGACGTCATCCGGGCCATCGTGGACGACGGGGAGTTCTTCGAGCCCCACGCCCATTTTGCCGGCAACATGCTGGTGGCCCTGGCGCGTATGGGGGGCCGGCCCATCGGCATCATCGCCAACAACCCCCGGGTGCTGGCGGGCTGCCTGGACGTGGACGCGGCGGACAAGGCCACCCGGTTCATCCGGTTCTGCGACGCCTTTAACATCCCGCTCCTGACCATCGCCGACGTGCCAGGGTACCTCCCCGGCAGCGACCAGGAGTGGCAGGGCATCATCCGGCACGGGGCCAAGCTGTTGTGGTGCTACTCCGAGGCCACGGTGCCCAAGATCACCCTGGTGACCCGGAAGGACTACGGGGGGTCGTATCTGGCCATGTGCTCCCGGGACCTGGGGGCGGACATGGTCATCGCCTGGCCCACGGCCGAGATTGCGGTGATGGGGGCCTCGGGGGCGGCCAACGTCATCTTCCGGAAGGAGATCAGCGCCGCCGCGGACCCGGTGGCCAAGCGGGCCGAGATCATCGACCATTACGAGACCCTGCTCTACAACCCGTACATTGCGGCCTCCCGCGGCTTTGTGGACCAGGTGATCACGCCCCGGGAGACGCGGCCGCGGCTCATCGAGGCCCTGGAAATCCTGAGCACCAAGCGGGAGACCCTGCCGGCCAAGAAGCACGGCAATATTCCCGTATAGCAGTTAGCAGTTAGCAGATAGCCGTTAGCAAAAGTTAAAAACCGTTTGGCAATCAGCACCAGCAAGCAATTATAGGGCGGCCTGTGGCCGCCGGAGTCCGGCGGGCACAGCCCGCCCTATAGCTAACTGCTAATTGCTAACGGCTAACGGCTAAAAGAGGAGATCATACCATGAGCATCAAACCCCAGGTGCTGGCGGCCATCAGCGGGGCCATTGCGGCTTATATGGCCGACGAGGAGGCCTGCCAGATGGCGGCGGCGGGTTATGCGGCCGCGGCTCCGGGCCCGCCTTTAAACCTCTGGGCCCTGGCCGGGCGCACCGAGGCCATGCAGCTCAGGCTGTTGATGCAGCGGCGGAGTTTAAGGTAGTGGTTAGCTATTAGCAGTTAGCAGTTAGCAGTTAGTTCTTAGCCGAGACAATGGTTGCTGGAATTTGAACCTATTGAGAATAAAGCCTTCAGGAGTTTGCGGATCAGACATTAGCAGGAGTTTTTCCTGACTGCTAACTGCTGCCTGCTGACTGCTAATACGACAAAGGAGTCATCCATGGCCGGAAAAAATCCCATCAAATTCACCGACACCACCTTCAGGGACGGTCACCAGTCGCTGTTGGCCACCCGCATGCGGTCCGAGGACATCATTCCCTTCATGGCGCGCATGGACCAGATGGGCTACTTTGCCATCGAGGTTTGGGGGGGCGCCACCTTCGACACCACCCACCGTTTCCTGGGGGACGACCCCTGGGAGCGGATCCGCACCATCAAGGGGATTCTCAAAAAGACCCCCACCATGATGCTGCTCCGGGGCCAGAACCTGGTGGGATACCGGAACTACGCCGACGATCTCACCTACCGGTTCGTGCGCTACGCCGCCGAAGCCGGGGTGGACATCTTCCGGGTTTTCGATGCGCTGAACGACATGCGCAACTGGGAAGTGGCGGTCAAGGCCCTGATGGACGCCAAGAAGGAGGGCCTCATGGCCCACTTCCAGGCCGCGGTGTGCTACTCGCTGACCCAGCGGCGCATGGGCGGGCCGATTTTCAACCTGGACTACTACGTCAATTTTGCCAAAAAGTCCGAGGACATGGGGGCCGACTCGGTGGTCCTGAAGGACATGGCCGGGATGTGCTCCCCCAACGACGCCTACGCCATCATCAAGGGGATGAAGGAGACCATCAAGATCCCGGTGGAGTTCCACACCCACTACACCTCGGGCTCGGGCTCCATGAGCTATTTAAAGGCTATTGAGGCCGGGGTGGACGTGCTGGACACCTGCTTGAGCCCCTTTGCGCTACGGACCTCCCAGCCGGCCATCGAACCGCTCATCGTGGCGGTGGAGCAGACCGACCGGGAAACCGACATGGACCTGGCGGGGCTCATCGAGATCGGCTACGACCTGGAGAAGGTGGCGGTGAAATACCGGGACCTGCTGGACACCTCCAAGATGGCCCAGATCGACACCGGGGTGCTGCTGCACCAGATCCCCGGGGGCATGTACTCCAACCTGGTGAACCAGTTGAAGGAGCTGGACGCCCTGGACCGGATCCACGAGGTCATGGATGATCTGCCCCAGACCCGGCAGGAGCTGGGGTTCCCGCCCCTGGTGACCCCCACCAGCCAGATCGTCGGCATCCAGGCGGTGATGAACGTGCTGTTCGGGCGCTATAACAAGGTGACGGCCGAGAGCCAGGGCCTGGCCTACGGGCTCTACGGCAAGACCCCGGCCCCCATGGACCCGGAGGTGCAGAAGCACATCCTCAAGGGCTACGAGCGGGGCGAGACCCCCACCACCGGGCGGCCCGGGGACATCCTGGAACCGGAGTGGGACAAGGCGGTGGCCGACACCAAGGCCATCGCCAAGAACGACGGCGACGTCCTGATTTATGGCCTGTACCCCACCACGGGGATGCGTTTCCTCAAGTGGAAGTACGGGCTGGAGCCGGTGCCCGACGAAGTCAAGGCCAAGACCCTGGAGCAGGTGGCGCTGGAAGATTCGGTCTACCTGACCATCAAGGCCAAGAAGCTCTTCGCCAAGGTGAAGGAGTATCTGGACACGCTGTCCCAGCCGGCCCCGGAGAAGGGCGTCGGGCTCCGGACCTTCAACGTCTTCGTGGATAATCAGTACTACGAAGTGGAGGTGGAGTGCACCTCCGGGGCGCCGGTGATCACCGGGGTGGCTCGTAGCGCCGGCGTCTCGCCGGCGGTGGCCGCGGCGGCTCCGGCCCCGGCGCCTAAGCCGGCGGCGGCCCCGGCCGCACCGGCGGAGTCCCTGGCGGCGGGGGATGTGCCCCTCAAGGCCCCCATGCCCGGCATGATCATCAGCTATGCGGTGAAGGTGGGGGATGCGGTCAAAACCGGCGACCTGATCTGCGTGCTCGAGGCCATGAAGATGCAGAACAGCCTTCCGGCCCCGGCCACAGGCACGGTGAAGGCCATCAACTTCGAGCCCGGCGCCAGCGTTGCCAAAGACGCCACCATCCTGGTGATCGGCAAGTAGGGAAGGTTAAGTTTTAAGAACAACCGCAACGTCGGGGCGGGTTTAAAACCCGCCCCGACCGGCCTATACCTGCACCACATCCCGACCACAAACCAAAAAGACCGGGGAAACAAATTCCCTGGTCTTTTTGTTACCCTGCGACTCTCAAATCAGCATTTCATATCGCGGCCGCAAACCTTAGGCGGCGATATCGCCATTAAACCTGAGCACGATCCCAGCCGCCGCCTGAGGCTTCCGCAGGGCCAGGGTGCACAGGCTAACCGCGTCGGCGCCGAGGTCGAAGTAGCGCCGGACGTCGTCGGCGCAGGTGACGCCGCAGCCCATGATCAGAAACAGGTGCACTTTTTGCCGCAATTCCTTATTGTAGCTGAAGGCCAGGGGGAAGGCCGGCCCCCCGGAGACGCCGCCGCCGCTCACTTCGCTCAGGGGGGAGCGCTGCAATGGAAAGACGATACTGTAGGGGATGGTGTTGACGGCGTGGATGGCGTTGACCCCGATGCGCTCCAGTTCCTGGGCGAACTCGTAGGGGTGGCAGACGCTGAGCTTGGCGATGAGAAACAGCCGAGGATAGAGGCTGCGCACTTTCCGGGTGGCCTGGAGCGCCTGGACCACGTTTTTGGCAATGGCCTCCTCGGAGTTGGGGCAGGAGAAATTGAGTTCCAGGGCCTGGAAATGAGGCCCCAGGCTCCGCTGGTAAATCTCCACGGCCTCCAGGGTCTCCCGGATGGCGATGGCGGTACCCTTGATGAATTCGGGATAGATATTGGGGATGATCTTGAAGCCCTCGTCGCCGGCCCGCCGGATATCCGGAGCGCAGACTTCCACCCCGGCGTTGGTAAGGCCGTAGGCGTTGAGCATACCCAGGCCCGGGAGCCGCCGGATGTATTTCCAGGTGAGGGGGTTGGCGGGGATGAAGTTGCCCCGGCGTTTGAAGCGGGTGGCGGATTTGGTGCACACCGCGGTTCCAGTGTCCCTGACCGCGGCCAGAAGCCGGCGGTAGCCGGGAAGCAAGGTGTACGGGAAGATCCCCCGGCCGTCATGCCCCAAAGCGGTGGAGATGACCACCGGGGAAATTTGCCGTTTGGCAGACGCGATCATAAGAGCCGGTGAGGTTGAGCTGTGAGCATGGAAAGGTCCATTGATTCAACTATAGTCAAATCCGGCTGCGCTGGCAAGGGATTAGGCCGGAGCCGCCATAATTAAGTAATGATAGTTGTTGCCTAGCGATTTATTGCAATAGCCGCACCTGCCTTGACGCCGAGACTGGATTCCCCTTGACAAATCAGTAACGCATGATACATAAGAGCCATCAGGAGTGGCAAATAATGGCACAAAAAGAAGTGGGGTCAACAACATTGCGGACCAAAGTAAGTAATGTTGTTAAAAATATCTTGGTTCTACTCATAAGTCTGACATTGGTTTTAGGTGTCTGCGAAATTATTTTGCGAATTTATAATCCCTTGGGCTTCAGAATTAAGGGTGACAAAATTATTTTGCCCATCAATAAGAAGGAAATCATCCATCATGAACACGGGTTGGGTAAACTGGACAAGGTTGTGGTCCATCAACGCAATTCCCTGGGGTTCCGGGGTTCGGAGCCGCCCGCCGATTTCCCCCGGGATCTGACTATTGTTACGGTGGGCGGCAGTACCACCGAATGTTTCGACCTGGCGGAGGATAAGACCTGGCCCCACTTGTTGGGCGTGAACTTACAGAGCGACTTTAAGCGCCTCTGGCTCAATAATGCCGGTCTCAGCGGCAATTCCACCTTCGGCCACTACATCCTGATGCAGGATTACCTGGTGAAGCTAAAACCCAAGGTAGTAATCTTCCTGGTGGGGATTAATGACCTGGGGATTAGGGGCGAACGGGATTTTGACCAGAGGATTCATGGGGTTAACTTCCGCTCCCTGGAGCGTTTCCTGGCTTCCGCGGCGGTGTACAGCGAACTGGCCACCGCCGCTTTGAACCTGTACCGCTACTATTTCCCCAAGTCGGTCATGATTAACAACCAAAACGACCCCCAGGAGATCGACTTTAAAAACCTGCCAATTTTTACTGTCTCGGTCCTGTCCAGGTCTGCCATGATTAAAGATCATCAAGACCATTATTTGCGGCCGTATAAAGCCAGACTGGAAAGACTTATCACCATTTGCCGGGAGCATGACATCATGCCGGTGCTGTTGACGCAGCCGGTGCTCTACGGCGAAGACGTGGAGGAGACCAGCGGGGTGGACCTGAGCCACCGGTTGGTGGCCCAGGATATGGACGGCGCCACGGCCTGGCAGGTCCTGGAACTTTACAACGGCGTCACCCGGGAAGTAGGCCGGGAACGCGGCGTCCTGGTCATCGATCTGGCCCGGGAGATGCCCAAAAACTCGGGCTATTATTACGACCTGATGCACTACACCAATGCCGGCGCCGCCCGGCTGGCGGATATCGTCGCCTCGCACCTCGGGCCGGTCCTGGCCCAGAAGTTCCCGGAATATTATCGGGGATCGGTAACCCCCGCGTCCGCTATCCATTAGCCTTTGGCCGTATGCCGCAATTTCGTTCGGGCTTACGCCGGCACTCCCCTCCATCCGGTTTCAGGCCGGTGAGCAGATCCGGAGAAAATTCGCCACCTGCTTAAGGTCTTTCGGGCTGTCCACCTCTCGGGTGTCCCCTTGCGTCTCTACCACGTGAATGGCAAAGCCGTGCTCCAAGGCCCGGAGCTGCTCCAGCTTCTCGGCGGTTTCCCAGCGCCCGACGGGCAGGTGCACGAACTCCTGGAGGAACTGCACCCGGTAGGCGTAGATGCCGATGTGGCGGTAATAAAAGGGGTGGCCGCCATCCCGCCAGAAGGGCAGGAGGCTGCGGGAGAAATAGAGGGCGCGCCCGGCCCGGTCGAACACCACCTTGACGGTGTTGGGGTTGGCGGCGGTTGCGGGGTCGCTGATGCGCTTGACCGGGGTGACCATGACCACTTCGGGGTCCCGGCGCAAAACCGTGGCCAGCTGACTGATGAGGTCCGGGGGAAAGACCGGCTGGTCGCCCTGGATGTTGACGACAATGTCCTCGGGGGCCAGGTGGAGCAGCCCCGCGGCTTCGGCCAGGCGGTCGCTACCCGAAGGGTGGTCCTCCCGGGTCATAACGGCCCGGCCGCCGAATGACGCCACGCAATCCCGGATGCGCCCATCATCGGTGGCCACCCAGACCCCGTCCAAATCCTTCACCTCCAAGGCCTGCTCATAAGTCCACTGAATCAGAGGCTTGCCCAGAATCAGCGCCAGGGGTTTGCCCGGAAAGCGGGTGGAGCCGAAGCGGGCGGGGATGATGGCCACTATTTGCATAATTTACCCAGGGTCGCTGAGGTATTGTGTGAGCTAAAAAATCTCCACGCTCGTTAATTTCTAAATAACTAACTATTGTATATTAAAAGTAAAATTACCCATATTTCGTGATAATTTCATAATAAACCTAAAATCACTTACTGTCAATTTATTCACAGGGACTCTCTCTGAAGATGTTTTAGTCATCACATATTCACAATAGCTTGACAAATTCGCTTTTATGCTTAACATTTTTGTAAGTTTTTTCTAAATGTTAGGCATATTACCGTGGAGGTTTCGACATAATGGCAGTGAGAATGGACAAATTAACCTACAAAGCCCAGGAGGCGTTGCAGGGGGCCCAGGAACTGGCCCGGCAACTGGAAAATCCCCAGATCGAGCCGGCCCACCTGCTGCGCACGCTCCTGGCCCAGGAGGACGGGCTGATCCGCCCCCTCCTGAAAAAACTGGAGATCGATCCCGGCAGCGTAACCCGGGGAGCCGATGACCTCTTGACCCGCCTGCCCAAGGTGAGCGGCGAGGCCCAGGTCTATGTTTCCCCGAGCTTGACTAAGGCCCTGGACGACGCCTTTAAACAGGCCGGCCGGATGAAAGATGATTACATCTCCACCGAGCACCTTTTCTGGGCCCTGACCGCGGACAAGGCCAACGAGGCGGGCCGGATGCTCAGGGATCAGGGGCTGACTCACGAGGCCATTCTCAAGGCCCTGGCTGATCTCCGGGGCGCGCAACGGGTCACCGACCAGGCCCCGGAAGAGAAATTTCAGGCCCTGGAGAAATACGGCCGGGATTTGACCGAAATGGCCCGGACCGGCAAGCTCGACCCGGTGATCGGCCGGGACAGCGAAATCCGGCGGATCGTGCAGGTGCTCTCCCGGCGCACCAAGAACAACCCGGTGCTCATCGGCGAAGCCGGGGTGGGCAAGACCGCCATCGTCGAAGGCCTGGCCCAGCGCATCGTCAACGGCGACGTGCCCGAGGGCCTTAAAAACAAGCGCCTGGTGACCCTGGACCTGGGGTCACTGATTGCCGGGGCCAAGTTCCGAGGCGAATTCGAAGACCGTCTCAAGGCGGTGCTCAAAGAGGTGACCGAGTCCGACGGCCAGATCATCATGTTCATCGATGAACTCCACACCCTGGTGGGCGCCGGGGCCGCCGAGGGTGCCATGGACGCCTCCAACATGATCAAACCGCCCCTGGCCCGGGGGGAATTGCATTGCGTGGGCGCCACCACCATCAACGAGTACCGCAAGTACATTGAAAAAGACGCCGCCCTGGAGCGCCGCTTCCAGCCCATCATGGTGGCCGAGCCTTCGGTTGAGGACACCATCGCCATCCTCCGGGGGCTGAAAGAGAAATACGAAATCCACCACGGGGTGCGCATCAAGGACAGCGCCATTGTGGCCGCGGCCACCCTGTCACACCGCTACCTCACCGACCGGCAACTCCCGGACAAGGCCGTGGACCTGATTGATGAGGCGGCGTCCAAACTGCGCATGGAGATCGATTCCCGCCCGGCGGAAATCGACGAAGTGGAGCGCAGAATCACCCAGGAGGAGATCGAGCGGGAGGCCCTGCGCAAGGAGCAGGATGCAGCCTCCCAGGACCGCCTGGAAAAGATCGAAAAATCCCTGGCCGATCTGAAGGAAAAGAGCGCCGCGCTTACCGCCCGGTGGCAGCAGGAAAAAGAGGCCATCTCCAAGATCCAGGCCACCAAAGAGCAGATTGAGAAGGCCAAGATCGACGCAGCCCACGCCGAGCGCATCGGCGATTTGGCCCGGGCGGCGGAGTTGAGCTACGGCACCCTGCTCAATCTGCAAAAGGAACTGGAGGAGGAAAACCAGAAGCTGGAGGAGCTGCAGGCCGAAGGGGCCATGCTCAAGGAAGAGGTGGACGCCGAGGACGTGGCCGAAGTGGTCTCCAAGTGGTCCGGCGTCCCGGTCACCCGGATGCTCGAAGGCGAGAAACAGAAACTCCTGCACATGGAAGAGCGCATCGCCAGGCGGGTGGTGGGCCAGGAAGAGGCGGTGCGGGCAGTCTCCAATGCCGTACGCCGCGCCCGCTCCGGCTTGCAAGACCCCAACCGGCCCCTGGGCTCCTTCATCTTCCTGGGTCCCACCGGGGTGGGCAAGACCGAACTGGCCCGGGCCCTGGCCGAATTCCTCTTTGACTCGGAAGCGGCCATGATCCGCCTGGACATGAGCGAATACATGGAGAAGCACACGGTGTCCCGGCTCATCGGCGCCCCGCCGGGGTACGTGGGCTACGAGGAAGGCGGCCAGCTCACCGAAGCGGTGCGCCGCCGGCCCTACGCGGTGGTGCTGTTTGACGAGATCGAAAAGGCCCACCCGGAGGTGTTCAACTCGCTGCTCCAGATCCTGGATGACGGCCGCCTCACCGACGGCCACGGCCGGACCGTGGACTTTAAGAACACCATCGTCATCATGACCTCCAACATCGGCAGCCAATACATCGCCGACGTCAGCGACGAAAAAATCCTCCGGGACCGGGTCATGGAGGCCCTGCGGCTCCACTTCAAGCCGGAGTTCCTGAACCGCGTGGACGACATCCTCATCTTCCAGCGGCTTACCAAAGAACAGCTCCGAGAGATCGTTACCCTGCAGATGGTCCGGCTGCAGCGCCTGCTGGCAGAGCGGCATCTCACCCTGGAGTTGAGCGACCAGGCCCGGGACTTCCTGGCCGACGCCGGCTACGACCCGGTCTACGGGGCGAGACCCCTGCGCCGGGCCATCCAGACCTATCTGCAAGACAAGCTGGCCCCCATGCTCCTGGAGGGCGATTTCAAGGAAGGCGACACCATCCGGGTGGACGCGGATGAGAAGGGACTGACTTTCAAAACCCAGGCATGAAACCTGTAGCGGGTTTTAAACCCGCCCCTACAGCCATGGCCTGAGTCCAAGCCTAATTGGAGGGAGGGCCAGGGCGGGCGGCACAGGTTTCCAGCCTGCGAAAACCGTGCCCTCCCCCAAGCCCCCCACCCAATCCGCATAAATGTAGGGGCGACCCGTTGGGTCGCCCTTTTCATTGCCGTTCCCCATGGGCTTACGGGCCAGCCGTGAAGCATTAAAAGTAAGGTAGGGTGGGCGTCCGCGCCCGCCAGGCGGTCAGCACAGGCTGGAAAGCCTGTGCCACCGGAGGAACTTTTGGGACCGGTATTTCATGCTCAGCCTACAGGAGTTTGCCCTCAGGAGAGATGAGCAAGCTGGTGGTGATCGGGAAAATGGACCCGGCCAAGCTCCCGTCGTCGATGGAGACCATGACCCGGATATCGCCTCCGGCTGGTGAATCATAGAAGGCCTCCCACTCGATCTGATAGGCGACGCCGCTCGGTCCTTGCTTCTCCACCACGGCCGGCTCGCCGATGAGACTTTGCCATTCCTGGTAGGACCGGGATTTCAACCCGGCGACAAATTCCTCTAAAAGCTGGCGGGCTTCTCTCTTATCCATGGGGATAAAGTAATTTTCCGGTTTTTCTACCGAATAAGATTGCCGTAAAGATATCTTGCCAACCGGGTTGCCTGCGTCGCCGACGTGGCCGCCAGCCCCGCTGGGTTCGCTACTCGGGATGGCCAACGTGTCTGATTACGCCTTTGGAACCTGGTTTAACCTCTGGTTCTCCATGTCCTTGGCCCTCTCCACCAAGTCGGCCAGTGTCATGGCTTCCAGCCGGTCCAACATGGCCTCATAGGCTTCTTTCCAGAGGAGGCGGGTGGGACAGGCGTCGGCGCGCTCGCAGACCGTGGCGTCCGCGGCGCACTCCACCAGGCCGTTCCCGTTCTCCAGGAGGGCCACAATCTCCCCCACGGTGATCTCCTCAGGAGGCCTGGTCAAGATGTGCCCGCCCTTGCGTCCTCGCACGCTCGCAATGTAGCGGGCTTTCTTCAAGGGAATGATGATCTGTTCCAAATACTTCACGGAAACTTCCTGACGTTTGGCGATGTCACCCAACTGGAGCGGTCCCTCACGGTAATGTTGGGCCATATCCAACATGAGACGGGTGCCGTAGCGACTGCGGGTGGAAAGTTTCATACTCCTCCTTCTGAGATTGCGGCCATTTTCACTAGTTGGGAATTATATATTAACTTATTGATGCACCGCAAAGAGAAAGACTGGCTGATTAGGAAAATCTGGAAAAATTTTCTCATCCCTTGACTTATTAAAAAAGTATATATATTTTATATCTATATTAATATGCTAATTTAAACAAAAAGGCTCTCAGGGTTTCGACGGTAAAAACCGCCAGATGCGAAAGGAGGTGGTGGAAGGTTTTAGGCCGATCCGAAGTGAGAGGTTGGATAATTTTCCATGGTTTTCAACTGTTTGATTACGGCGACTGTCTTCGTGGTTGTCTCTCCGACCCACCCGACAGGCTCCAGGCGGAAACTCCTGGCCTCCGGGGCCGGAAAGGAGATTGATACAATTTTAAAGATTTTGTTGGGAGGATGCCATGAATCGCACCGAGTCCCTTGAAACCTCGTCATGGGTGAAGGGAGAAAAGAAGCAATGGTCTCCCAAGGCCAAAATAATCCTGGCTTTCATCATTGGCGTGCTGGCGCTATCACCGGCTATCCTGGGCATTTACTGGGAACTGCTCCTGCCCCGCTGATGCTATCGAGATTTAGGTCGGCAGGGGGGGCCATATCGTCCCGGAGATCCTGGCTGCATAAGCCTCTGGCCGGATTTCTGGGATGGTTAACGTTTTTCTAGACGCAGGCAATAAGATATCCTTGTTCATCTCATATTTTTCAGTTGGGTAACCCAGATAGTATAGCCGCATCAACTAAGGCACCGGTCCCTAAAGTTCATTCAAAGCCATCGGCAGCACCTTTCCCGCCGAGCCCCTGAGGAAGTGGTGGGTGAGGGAATAAGTGAGCCGTGTGGGTTCCAAGTTGACCTCCACGATGACCGCGTTCCATTTGTTAGCGATGGCCGGGATGTAGCTGGCCGGGGCCACCTCGCCGGAGGTGCCGATGACCAGGAGCAGGTCGCAGTGCTGGGCCAGTTCCTCGGCCTCGGTTTGGGCCGCCGGGGGGATGGCCTCGCCAAAGAAGACCACGTCTGGCCGGATCAGGCCGCCGCAGAGGCAATAGAGCGGGGTATGGGAAAAATCCAGGGCCTCCCGGGGATGGTGGCCGCGGCAGGTATCGCAAACAAAGCGCAGGGCGTTGCCGTGGTACTCCACCACCCGTTTGGACCCCGCGGCTTGGTGCAGATTGTCGACGTTCTGGGTGATGATGCCCACCAGAAACCCCTTGGTTTCCAATTCGGCCAGGGCGTAGTGGGCCGGATTGGGCCGGGCCCGGGTGATAACCGCGTCCATTTCTTTGAGCATGGCCCAGACCTTGCCCGGATTGGTGCGGAAGGCCCGGATATAGGCATATTCCATGGGGTCGAAGCGGGACCAGAGGCCGCCGGCGCTGCGGAAGTCGGGGATGCCAGACTCCACCGAGATGCCGGCCCCGGTCAAGGCCACCACCCGGGGATGCCGGCGGATAATCCCGGCCAGTTCCTGGTGGGTAATTTCTTTGGCTTTGGCCTTCATGATGGTTTCATCCTCTCTTATTTCCCCAAGTCCGTTGAAAAGTTGCCAGTGGTCAGTGGCTGGCAAAGCAATGTAGGACGGGCAGTGCCCGCCATAAGTTTTTCGTAGGGTGCGTTCTACGCACCATCAATCCAGTTGGGTAAGCTGCTTCGAAAAGTTTTTGTTGGCGCCGGCATCTTGCCGGTGCGATGCACAGGCTGGAAGCCTGTGCCACCAAAGGTGGCGGGCGGGGACGCCCGCCCCTCCGACTTTCCGGGTTTCGGGTGCTCCGATGGAACAGGCATCATACCTTGTCCAAACCTTTAAAGACGTGTACGTTGCCCTACCCCCCGGCGGATAGGGGGCGGCCGTATTCTGGTTTCAACGCAGTTTAAACATCCACCCGGATGCGGGCATCCAGGGCCAGGAGCCCCGGTTGGCCCGGGAAGACTCGCACCGGGTTGAGGTCCACCTCCCGGATCTGGGGAAACTGCATCATCAAGTGGGACAGGGCTGTCAAAGCCCGACTCAGGCTTTCCAGGTCGGCCGGCGGCCGGCCCCGGGTTCCGGCCAGGATGCGGCCGATGCGGGTTTCGGCCATGAGGTCCCGGGCCTGGGCCGGGTTCAGGGGGGCGAGCCTCAGCGCAACGTCATCCAGGATTTCGGTATCGACGCCCCCGGCGCCGAAGGCCATCACGGGGCCGAAGGAGTCATCCCGGCGGGCTCCCAGCAGCAGTTCCAGGCCTCCGGCCACCTGGGACATGACCACGACCTGCCAGGCCTCGCGGGGCGGGAGAAAGGTCTGAGCTACCTGGGCCAGCCGGCCGAAGGCTCGTTGCACCGCGGCCGCATCATGCAGGTCCAGTTCGACCCCGCCGGCGTCGGTTTTGTGGATCAGGCTGGGGGCCGAGAGCTTGAGCACCACCGGGAACCCCAACCGGCCGGCCGCGGCCGTGGCCTCCTCCGGGGTGGCCGTCGCCTCCCAGGAGGCCATTGAGATGCCCAGGGATTCGATTACGGTGAGGGCCGGGGCCAGGGGAAGAAAACCCGCCGGGTTGAGGCCGGTCAACGTTTCGGCAATGGAGGCGGTCGAAGGCACCGGGGGCGAGGCCGGAGGGCTGAGGATTTCTCCCCGGGCGGCCAGGTCGCGGTTCCACGCCAGGGCCGCCACCGCGTCCTCAGGAAAATGAAAAACCGGTACCCCCAGGGTATCCCGGAGATAGTCCTCTTCGTCCGGGGAGCAGATCACGGTGATCGCCAGGGGTTTTTGCGCTTCCCGGGCCAACTCTACCATGCGCCGGGCCATCTCTTGGGCGGCTTTCTGTTCAAGCTCAGCGATGGGTCCGTAATGGAACAGCACTGCGTCCACCTCGGGGTCCCGGCACACCGCGGCCATGATATCCGTATAAACGTCAAAATCGAAGATATCCCCCAGGTCGACGGGGTTGGCGGGGTGGATGACCCCGGCCCGGGAACGCTCTTTGATGTCCTGAACCAGGGTTTCGGACAGCGCCGGCAGGGTGAAGCCAAACTGTCGGCAGGCATAGGCGGCGACCACCGCCTCCCCGCCGCTACGGGAAAAGACCACTACCCGGTTGCCCCGGACCGGGGGCTGGTCCACCAGTTTAACGGCGTTCAGGAACTCGGACTGGGTTTTGACCCGGATGATGCGGCTGTGGCGGCAGGCAGCCTCCAACACCCGCTCATCGGTGGTGAGGGAGGCGGTATGCGATTGGGCGATGGCGGCCGTCTCCGGCCCCACGTTAGCCAGATGCAGGTAGATGGGCTTGGTGGCCCGGTTGGCGAGCTTGAGGAGCCCCCGGCCGTCCTCCATTCCTTCCAGGTAAATATAAACGGCGGCGGTGCCCGGGTCCTCCAGGAGGTATTCCAGGGCCTCGTTTTCGGCCACATCAAGTTTATTGCCCAGACTCAAAAATTTATTGAGGCCCAAGCCTTCTTTGGTCATCCAGGCCAACACATGGGTGGCCACCCCGCCGCTCTGGGCAATGATGGAGATGCGGCCCCGGTTAAGGCGGGAGCCGATCTGGGCAAAGGGCAGGGCCAGGCCGGTTTCCAGGTTGACCAGGCCCAAGCCGTTGGGACCGACCAGGCGCATGCCGTACTGTTTCAGGGCCGCCCGCACTTCCGCTTCCAGGGTTCCTCCCGCCTCGTTCAACTCCGAGAAACCGGCCGATTCCACCACGACCCGGGAAATCCCCAGGCGGCCGCATTCCTGGATTAGGGCGGGCACGACCCGGGCCGGCGCCAGAATGGCCGCCAGGTCCACCGGTTCGGGAAGGTCGGCCAGCCCCGGAAAGATCGGCAAGCCAAAGGCGGCGCCGGGCCGGCGGCCCACCAGGAAGATTTTCCCCTGGTACTTGAAGTGCAGCATATTGGCGACAATTCCCTGGGCCAGGTTGGCTGGGTCGTCGGAGACCCCTACCACGGCTACACTGCGCGGATAGAAGAATTTTTGCATATCCAGCCTAAGTGAAGTATTTATTTAGATAGCGAATTATGAATAACTATAACATGATGTCAAATTCCCAAAACCATCAAAATTCTGCCTGGCCGGCGATGCACGAGAGCAAGCGGACGGTGGAGGCCGGAGGTCCGGGTGTTTCAAGCCGGCGGCGGAGGAAATTTAACGACCGGGCTCGCGGTGGTGAACATCTCCGGTTGGAGGTCGGCAGCTTTGGAGGACCGATATGGCGTATGAAAAATGCAGCGAGGTAAGCGAGGAGATCTGGAAGGAGTTCGAGGACCGCAATCCCGAGGAAATAACCGGTCGCACCGGCGTTCTTTATCGTGAGGGGGGATATCATCTGCCGTTCCTGGACCGGACGCTGCTGCTGGTCCCGGCCCGGCGGCAGGTGCAGGTTGCCGGGGCGCCGGAGACGGAGCCGGGATTCCGGCTCTGCCTCACGGCATTGATGTACCTGTTGCACCTCGACCCGGCGGGCCTGGGCCCGGGCATCAGTCCCCTGGAATTACCGGGCGGGGCCACCTTTTTCCGGGGACACCACGGCCTGCCCGGCGGCCAACTGGAAGAGAGTTTCGGCCGTGACGCCCCCGGTTTTTTGGCCGCCGGGAAAAAACTGCAGGGCGAGGTCAGGCCCGCCGGCGATGCTGCGGTGGCGCTGCAAGTCTTTCCCGGCCTCATGGTGGAGGTCATTTTATGGCAGGCGGACGATGAGTTCCCCGCCCAGGTTTCGTTTACCTTGCCGGCCCACCTGGACCGGTTCTGGTT
>Ga0366818_10161_pt1 | contig 24203 bp, 17 predicted proteins | sample TotcelFGM3001N14_FD_207090 | JGI IMG/M metagenome (GOLD analysis project Ga0366818, IMG submission 207090) | Enriched cells from coal bed in the Powder River Basin, Montana, United States - Total cells FGM rep3 HSBNCT.FGM.300.1.N14 ...
CAAGACCTGGCCCATGATGACTCGGGCGGTCTTGGCGTAATTCTGCTGCTCTTTGGTCATGGAAGGGATGTCCACGGATTTGCCGTCCATGATATCGTGCACGATTTTCACGACATCCGGTTTCTTGCCGTTGACCACGTCGGCCAGTTCCTGGTCGAAGGCGTCGACGATGGCGGAGACCATGCCGTTCCGCTGGAGCATGATGACGTATGTCCGGTTGATGATGGGCCGCAGCTCATCGGGCACGCCGTTGGAAGAGTTGGACAGGCCGCAGGTGGACTTGCAGCCCGGCGCCATATCCTGGAGCATGTGCATGTAATCCAGGGTGGCGATGAGCTGGTTCTGCTGGATGTTCAGCGGCGCGATGATGGGATCGAACCAGATACGCTCGTTCTCGATATCGTATTCCGCCGCCTTGGCCAGGATTTCGGCGGTGAGCATGCCGCGCTCGTTTTCGTCCCGGGGCATGCCCTCGGGGCCCCACATCAGCCCGATCATGTCGGCATCGTACTTCTTCACCAGGGGCATCATGCCGTCCATGCGTTCGGGGCGAGCCATGATGGAATTGATCAGGGCGCGGCCTTTATGGACCTGGAGACCGGCTTCCATGGCGGCGATGTTGGAGGTGTCCAGGGCCAGGGGTACGTTAGGCACTACTTCCTGGATAGCCTTGACGATCCACTGCATCAGTTCTTCGCCGCCCTTGCGGGCCGGGCCGATATTGACGTCGATAAAATCCACCCCGGCCTCGGCCTCTTTCACGGCCAGTTCCTGGAGTGGTTTGGGATTACGATCCTTCATCGCCTGACCATAAACTTTGGTCACCACGTTCAGGTTTTCGCCGATTCGGTAAAATTTACTCATACGGTGACCCCCTTCTTGACGGTTCTGTCGGTGGGGAAGAAAGCCCCTGCGGCTTTCTTCCCGGATATCTGAGAAGCTCCCAGGCGAACTACAGGGTTTTCAACATGGCCGGGATATGGGAGGCTTCCCGCGGCCCGATGAGAACTTTCCAATCGGGCAGTTCCTCTTCCAGGTCACCGCTAATGCCCGCGGCATAGCCCGGAATGATGAGGGTACGGGTCTTGACCTTATCCATGATGCCGCTTTTCTTCACGAACATGGCCACCGAGTCGCCGGAAAATTTCCCCGCGGCCCAGGCGGTCATTACCGACAGGCCCTCGGTGTCTTGAATGAGCAGCCAGGTGGAAACCTTGCTGGCCTCGATTTCGCCGGACACGATGAAATAGGTGAGGGCGAAGTTGGTGGTGACGGCCACTGGGGAGTTTTCATCCGGGGTGCCGATCTCGTAGATGCCCGGGGAGATGATCATGGGCTTCTGCGGGTCGGTGAAGATGTTGAGACGCTCCAGCAGCAAGGGGAAGATCCCGTCGGCGGAGATGTCGTTGACCACCACGATGCCGCCGTATTTGGCAATGAAGACCGAGGCGTAGAGCTTTTCCATCATCGGATCGTCGGTCATTTGGGCCGGAACCGTGATGGTGGGGAAGCCGAAAGGCTTGAACCCAGCCGTCAGGGGGGCCCGGCGGATGACGATCTGATCCTGGAGGGCCTGTTTCAGAGCCCGGCTGCCGCTATCGATAATCAGGTCTTTTAAGCCCATGCCGGTGAGTTTGGTGGTGAGCTCCGCCAGGGCGTCATAGCCTTCGCCCTTAACCACCAGGGGCAGGCCCATCTCTTTGGCCAGGGCGCCCATAGCATCGGCATTAGCCGCAGTGGCCACACCCAGGGCGGGTTTCCGGTCCTTGATCGCCTCGGCCCCGGCTTTAACCACATCGGCTTTGTCGCTGCACAGCAGGATGGCGGCGTCAGTTTTGTCCGCCACCTTTTTGGCCAGAGCGGCAAATTTACCCGCATCACCGCTGGCGTCATGGACGACTATCATTTCCGGGCGCAGCAGCAAACCCACCCGGTCGTACTGCAATTTCATGAACTGGTCCAGCTTCTTATCTACTTCCGCATCGGGTGTGTCGGTGGTAACCAGCCCGGCGATGACGGTGGGGTTGAAAAAGGTCTTTTCATGACGGAACATCACGGTCTCACCGCCGATAGCCTTCACCCCGTCCTTCATCTGCAGTTTAATGGGACGAATAGGCGGAGCCGAGGCGGCGGCAAGTTTTTCTTTGACCTCATCGGACACGTAAGGACATTTATCCAACTCCGCCTTACCACTGGCCAGGGCCATGGCAAAGGCCAGACAAGTGGGGAAACCGCATTCCTTACAGTTGGTTTTGGCGAGCATTTTAAAGATTTCAATTCCAGTTAATGCCATCGTCTTTCTCCTTATCCATGGCTGGCGGCCCGCGGTGAGTTAACGGGGGTTACCCATCCCGCCGGGACCTGAAATCAAAGAAGGGCCTGAAGGGGCGCACCTCCAGGCCCCGCAGAGGTTAACCGATAATCGGATCCATTTCCAGAGCCGGGTGCTTCTTCTCGGTCAGGAAGGCCAGGATTTCGTCCTCGGTGACACCCACGGTCTCATCGGCAATGCGATCGAGCAGATCGGGCATCCCTTCTTCCTCGCCCCGCTTCAGGAGCTGTTCCCGGAGTTCATCTTTCAGGATCTTGGGCATCCAGACCACCCGCTTCAGTCCGCCGTCGCCTTTGACGAATTTACGCTGGACGACGTTGTACTTGCTGTGGCCCACAAAGCCCGGGGTGCTCTGGCCGCCGCCGATGACGCCGGCCAGGGTGGTGAACTTCATGCCGCAGGGGGTTTCCCCGGTGTAGTCCCGGTTGACCGTCATGATGCCGTTGCACATGGGCAGTACTGCGGAGATGGCTTCGCAGCAGCCGCAGGTGGTCATGGGATCATAGACCAGGCTGTAGAAGTTGTATTTCTCCACCTTCTGGCGGGAGGCTTTGAACACGAAGTCATTGACACCCTGCCACATGCCCAGCTTTTCATCCAGGGTCTCGCCCTTCTGAATCGGCTGGTTGGGGCCGGTGGGGTTGATTTCATTCGAGGCCTTGCAGTCCATCCAGTTGTAAGCGCCGCACAGACCCGTCCGCTCCGGGCTGACCACGCAGACGTGGTTGGGGGCGAAGGACTGGCACAGGGTGCAGGAGTAGTAGGTCTCGGTGGTTTCGTCCCGCATGTTCTCCACCCGGGCGTCACGCTCTTTATAAACCTTCCGGGCCTGCTTGGTGATCTCGTCCACCTTGTCTTTCTCGGTGTAGATCTTGATCTGACATTTGTCGAAGATGGCGCCAAAGTCCTGGTGGAACTTGGCGTGCAGGATGGTGCCGATGTGTTTCAGGGAGAAGCCCTTTTCCACTGCAGCCTTGCCGATGCGGTACCAGGCGATGTCCCTTTGCCCGATGTGCATAACGCCCTGGGCGTAGTTCACCAGGTGGTGAATCTGCCGCTCCAGGATGGGCTCAAAGTCGGGCTGGAAGGCCCGTCCGGCCACTTCCACCACCACCGCCATGGGTAGGCGCATGGGGATTTTGTCTTGCGGCAGGTCGGGGAGATCCAGTCCGAAGACTTCCACCTTACCGTCTTCCACTTCTTCCATGCGCTTGCTGGTGACCCATTCCACCGCCTGGGTCTTGCCGCCGCCGCACTCGGCGTAGAGGTCGTCTTTCCGGACCCGCTCACCTTCGAAGGCGGCGCCGAAGTTCACCGGGATGTCGATCTCGGTGATCGCGACCTTGAGGCCCCGGACTTCGATGGATTTCTGGCCCAACTCCGCCATGGGCACGTTGCTGACTACGTGCTCATAGGTGCAGATACCGGTGGGCAGCACCTGGGGGATGTCCTGGTTGGTAATGGTGGGGAAGCCCCAGTTGATACAACCGGCGGCGTTGGCGTACCACTCGTCGGAGATCTGGGACACCGCGTTGACGAAGGCGAAGATGCGGTCCTTGTTGTACAGGAGCATCTTCAGAGCCGCGCCCGGTTTGACCCCGCCGAAGGCCATGGCGGCCCGGTTGGCGAAGCCCAGGGCGAAGACCGCCCCGGCGATGTCCGGGCTGAAGGGCACGATCCGGGTGGGCCAGCCGATCTGCACGCCGCCCTCCAGGAGCTGTTCGGGTACCGAGGTCTTGCCGTCAATGGACCTGGCGGCGCAGAAGATGTAGAGGTTCTTCTTCTGATATTCCGTTACCAGGTCCACGGCTTCCTGCACCGAGGGGGCGGCGCCGACGATGGCGGCGAACCCCGGGGCGGAACCGTCGACGAACTCGACGCCACGTTTCCGGAAGATGGTATCTGCCGCGGCGCCCAGCCAGATCTTGGTGTCGCCCTTGCTGTAGACTTCTTCGCCGCCCACATAGAAATCAGGGTCTTCCACGTAGCGGATGGCCTCGGAGATTTCCTCGGCGAACAGGGTGGCCAAACCGGCGTCCAGGCCGGGTCCCAGGTAAGGCAGGTAGTTGTGCTCAGCCGGGACCGCCGGCAGCAGAGCCTTGCAGCGCGCCATGACCGGAACGGCATCTTTGAGCTTCTCGATCTTGGTGCCCATCAGGGAGTAGATGATGGGAAGATAATAAGCGGTGTTGGGAAAGCCGATTTCCTGGTTTTCACCATATTTCTGAATGGCTGCGTCCAACTTGGCCGCGGCTTTGCCAACGATGTTGTGAGCCCCGCGAATAGCGGCGGATATGATGATTTTCGACACTGTGCCTTCCTCCTTCCTTTTTCGTAAAGGAAATTATCTGAAAGGGCTGCCCCCTGCTGAAGAGGGCAGTCCCCGTGGTTCTTAGTGCTCTTCGCCTGCGGCGGCGGCTTCGGCCATTTCCCGGCGCATATCCATGTCGAAGAGGACCCGTTCCCGGGCCTTGTCGATGCCCAGGGCTTTGCGTTTGAGGTCGATGTGGGCGATCATTTTTTTGGCCATCAGCTCCGGGTCGGCCTCGAAGTCCCACTTGCCGCCGTACTCTTCCTCGATGCCCTTGAACAGGTAGTCGGTGAGGATTTCGGAGCCGCTGGTGGGCCAGTTAACCCCGAACAGGGTGTACACGCCCGAGGCCACGAAGTATTGGCCGATGGCGATGGCTTTTTCAGACATCCACTCCGGCGCCGCGCCCGCGGCGGGGAGGTCGCTGATGTCGCTGCCCAAACCGCCGGCCTTGACACAGGCGGTGGCCGCCATCAGGATGCGGGAGTTGTCGACGCAGGCCCCCATGTGGAGGACCGGCGGGATGCCCACGGTCTCGCAGATCTCGGCCAGGCCGGGTCCGCAGTACTTGGCCCCTTCCGGGGACAGGAGGCCGTATTTGCCCGCGGCCATGGCGGCGCAGCCGGTGGACAGGACGATGACGTCGTTCTTGATCAGCTCCTTGATCAACACCATGTGGGAAGTGTCCTGGGCGGTGCGGCAGTTGTTGCAGCCCACCACGCCGGCAATGCCCCGGATGCGGCCGTTGATGACGTTGTCGTTCAGGGTGTAGTAGGAACCCCGGATGGAGCCGCCCAGCAGGTACTGGATAGTCTCGTAGCTGAAGCCCACCACCGTGGAGGACTTATGCGACGGGATCATCACCGGGGAGCGGCGGTTGGGATAGTTGTCGATGGCTTCCCGAATCACCTGACGGGCCACGTCCAGGGCGTGGTGGTCGTCGAAGGGGATGTGCATCGACGCGCCTTCCATCATGGCCCGGTCGTCGGTGGTGATGATCTTGGTGTGGTAGCACTTGGCCACGTTGGCCAGGGCCTGCATCTCGCACTGCACGTCCACCACCAGGGCGTCCACCGCTCCGGTAATTACCGCCAGTTCCTGGTGCAGGTAGTTGCCCGCCACCGGCACGCCGTGGCGCATGAGCACCTCGTTGGCCGAGCAGCACATGCCGGCCAGCTGGATGCCCTTGGCGCCCTTGCTCTGGGCGTACTGGATCAGCTCCGGCTCCTGGGCCGCCACGTAAAGCATCTCGGGCAGCAGGGGTTCATGGCCGTGCATCACCACGTTGACGTGGTCTTCTTTGAGCACGCCCAGGTTGATTTCGCCGGCCACCGGCACCGGGCAGCCGAACAGGATGTCCTGAAGGTCGGTGGAGATCATGGACCCGGCCCAGCCGTCAGCGAGGGCGCAGCGGGTGGACTGCTTGATGAGGTTGTGGTAGTCCTGGTCCACGCCCATGTGGGTGCGGTGCATCAGTTCCACGACCTCGATGTCGACGCCCCGGGGCACCACCCCGTATTTGCGCCAGATCTCCTGGCGTTTCTTGGGGGCGCGCTTGACGTAGGCGACCTCGCCTTCCTGCTGGCCGAAGGTCGCCAGCACCTTGGGGCCCAGCTCGATGGCGATGTCGGCGGCCGGGCGGTTTTTGGCGTCGTCGCCTTCACCCTCGGTGATGGCCACGTCCCAATCCTTGGCTACCCGGCGCAGTTTGGCCACGTCCTTGATCTGGTAACCCTGGGTCCGGCCGTTGGCCACTTCGATGAACAACTTGGCCACGCCCCGGGCGTGGTCGCTGTGGGCCGCGGTGCCGGCAGCCACCATGCGGGCGAAGTTCCGGGCCACAATAGTCTCGGCGGTGGCGCCGCACAAGCCCATGCGCTGCTTTTTCTCCGCCGTGGTCTCGCCTTCCTTCTTCTTGGGGGGCGGCACCCGGCAGGGTCCCTGGGCGCAGATGCGGCAACAGGCCCCTTCAATGCCGATGGGGCAGGGCTTCATGGCCGCGGCCCGGTCCCAAATGGTCTCAACGCCGTCCGCCTGGGCCTTCTTGATCAATTCCTGGGCCGCGGGGTCCATGGATAGTTTGTTTAAATCTAATTCAGCCATTAAATTTCTCCTCCAGTTTCTTACTTTTAGGGATGACCTTCATGGCCCCCCTTGGGAAACAGAGCCCGATACCCGGAAGTTAAACCATATGCTGCGAAGACGTCAGGGGCTGAGCTCTGAGAAAAAAAAGAGATAACTCTGATCCAGGTGCGGCGTCGTCTCAGCCGGCCAGTTCCTGGATGATGGTCTTGACCATTTTCACCGATTGCGGATGGCGCATGATGAGCAGGTCGCTGCCGGCCAAGAGCAGGTCCACGGCAGTGATGGCCTCCATCAGGATGCCACGCTTGGCCTGGTCGCCCAGTTGCGGCGCCTCTTCGTTGGTCTGCTTGCACTCCTTAACTTTCCACACTTCTTGTCCGACATAGTTGAGGATGGGGAGCTGCAGTTTGTCATCTTCCTGGGTGAGGGCGGCCATGCGGTCCCGTTCCATGACGGAATAGGAATACTCCATGCCGTAGCCCAGGCCGCCGGTGGTGGGATCCACCAGGATCTGACTGTCTTTAACGCCCAACTGGCCCAGAAGGATGTTCAACTGCTTGGCCAGGTTGACGTCGATGGGGGAGTTGGCCGACACTGAATGGTTGTAAGCCAGGGCCGCGGCGCCGATCTTCTTGTAGTTCTTGTCCTGCACCGGGCCCAGGGTGATGCTCTTGTCAGCGCAGGCCGCGGCTACGGCGGGCAGCACTTCCGCGTCCTTTTCCACGTTGCTGGTGCCGTAAACAATCAACGGCACGTCAATGGCGGCCAACACCTTCTTGGCCGTGGCCGCGGCCGCTTCGGCGGTGGCGTTGTCCCCGTTGGGATCGGTGCTCACCAGGACCAGGCCGATGGCTTCGGCGCCAAATTCCTTGACGCACTTCTGGGCCCAGGCTACGGGGTCCTTGGCGACATCCTTGATGGCGTCATACGCCGGGCCGGCCCAGTCCTCGCCCGGATCCTTGTCCCATACTTCCATGGCAATCCGGGGCTTGTGGGGCATGGCCCCTTCAAATAAATAGAAGGGGTAGGAGGTTTCTCCTCCCAGGGTGATGGCTTTATCGCCTTTGCCGATGGTTACTGTTTTGATCGCGCCAGAATACTTCTGTTGGGGAATTTGAAACGCCAAGGTAGTTCCCTCCTTAATTTTTCCGGTATTCGCCGGCATCTTAACTTTTGGTGAACTGCGGAGGTATAAACATTGTGAAAATAATAATTAACTAGGCAACCTGTCAAGCAAAAAATCACGCGGCTGAAGAACGCGGGTAATGAACTTAGGTAAACAACCGGTCAAAAATGGCGTAAGCACCTTTTAATGCTAATGAATCGGCTGGTAGGGTAAAAGTTGGACGGCCTTGGCTGTCGAACTCGGCCAGTTGGGAATCCTCGGGGATCAAACCGGCCAATTCGAGGTTTTGGGTGGAAATTTCCTCCGTGGTTTTGGGGCTCAGACCGTTCGTCACGCGGTTGACGATGAGAACGGCGCGGCCCACCACGACCTTCAGGGCCTGGGCCAAATCTTTGAGACGCCGGGCCGCCTGGATTCCCCGCCAGGAAGGGTCGCTCACCAGCACCAGGAGATCCACCTTATTGGTGGTCAGGCGGCTCATGTGCTCCATGCCCGCTTCGTTGTCCATCAGGATATAAGGATAATTTTTCGCCAGGACATCCATAAAATGGGCCACGAGGTTGTTGGCGGCGCAGTAACAGCCCGGGCCTTCCGGCTGGCCCATGGCGATGAGATCAAAGCCGTCGGCCTCTACCAGGCACTGGTTGATGCGCATCTCGACGAGCTGGTCTTTGGTCATGTCCACCATGCCGCCGCCCTTTTTCATCTCTTCCCGGGCCGCGCCCACGGAACTGTCCACCTCGAGTCCCAGAACTTCATTGAGATTGCTATTGGCGTCGGCGTCCACCGCCAGCACCGGTTTTTTGCCGTGTTCCAGCAGGTAGCGCAGCAGCATACCGGCCACGGTGGTCTTGCCGGTGCCGCCTTTGCCGGCCATGGCGATGATGAAACTCACGATTTGATCTCCCTCAGTGTGAAAGTATTCACATAAATTATAGAGAAGAATAAAGAAAACGTAAAGCTCTTTGTGCCATGATTCTTTCCCCCGACAGGCCGTGATTGGGCGGGATTTTCAGAGAAATGGGGGGTGGTGGACGGCTTCGCCGGACAAAATACTTGCGTGGCCGGGGGAGTAACCATTATAATTTCTCAAGTTGCGATCGGAAACCGCCCACCCGGTGCCGACCTCATGCTGGGGGATCGTCCAATGGCAGGACAGCGGCCTTTGGCGTCGCTGATCTAGGTTCGAATCCTAGTCCCCCAGCCAACCACCTTCCGTGAACCCCTGGACCCCGGAGCAGGCTTACTCTCACTAAAGCCAAACCATCCGGGTGTCGACCCGGAGCAATTTTTCCCTTGACAGCCGGAAATAGTTCCATATATATTGTGGCTATCAATATTCGGGTACCCATATAGGGTATAATAGGGAAGCCGGTGGAAAACCGGCGCGGTCCCGCCGCTGTAACCGGGGACGAAACCTGTAGGAAGCCACTGTCTCACTGAAGCGAGATGGGAAGGCGCAGGGAGTAGGAAGATCCGGAAGTCAGAAGACCTGCCCGGATAAAGGCTTAAGCCCCTACGAGGCCTAGCGGGCGAGAAGCTCAACTAAGGATCAAGAAGCTGGGTGCAATCCTTAAGTCTCCGTGACTTAAGGATTTTTTTTGTGGCAAACAACCGTAAACAGGAGGACGACATGGTGAAGCGGAGCAGATTCGGTTGGTTATCTCTGGCGCTTATCCTCGCCTTGGCAAGTGCCCCTTGGACCCTGAACGCCGCAGCCCCGACGGCCAACCCCGCCATCGTTTTGGCAGCTTTTGGCACCACCACCGCAGCCTTTGACACTTACGACCATTTCGAACAGAAAGTCAAAGAGCGCTTTCCGGGGTATGAAATCCGTTGGGCCTTTACTTCCCGTAAAGTCCGGCAAAAACTGGCCCAGGAAAAGGGTAAGGAGCTCAAAGACCTGGCCACGACCTTGCGAGAATTGAAAGCCGCCGGATTTAACCGGGTGGCCATTCAGTCGCTCCACATCGTGCCGGGGGAGGAGTGGGACAAGAAAATCGTCCAGGTAAGCCGGGAAATCCCCGGCCTCAAAGTCGCCTTGGGAAAACCGCTGCTGCACAGCCCCCAGGATCAGGAGCGAGTCCTCCAGAGCCTGGCCCAGACCTTTCCCCAGGATTTAAAGGACACTGCGGTGGTCCTGATGGCCCACGGCAGCCCCGTACCGGAGGGGGAAAAGGCCTATGTAGCCTTTGACCGGCTGCTGCGGGCCCATTACCGGAACGTCTTTTTGGGCGCGGTGGAGCACAAACCCAGCAAAGAAGAGGCTTTTGAGGCCGTCAAAAAAGCTAATCCCGCCTCCGTGGTCCTGATGCCCTTCATGTTTGTGGCCGGTGAACATGTGGCCAAGGATATGCTGGGCGATGATCCGGAAAGCTGGAAATCCGAGCTTCTGAAGCAAAAAGCCTATCGCATCGAAGGGATTACCAAGGGGCTGGGCTATCAGGACGGGATCATCGCCATCTATTTAGACCATCTGGCCCAGGCCTTGAAGAGCCTCTAGGCAAGTTGTGTTCATCTTAATTGGGTCAAAAAACTTAAAGACCGAACCTCAAGGAGGGTTTTATGAAGAGCGGGCTGATCGTTTATCTCACCGGCGGGACGGAGTTGCCGGAAGGCTTTGATCTGTTGAGCCGTTGCCGGGAGATGGGGTTTACCGCCGACCGGGTGGAGTTGGTGGGCTCCGGACAAGGGTTTTATGAAGTCAATGATGCCTGGCACCACCTGTTTATCAAGGGGTATGGGGATATTAAACTCCTGGTGGCCCAGGCGGAGCACAATTGCTTGCAGCCGGTTCACCCCCCGGTCCGGTTGAGCGGTTAGAGGAACCTCCGAGGTGAAGCCGGACCAGGCAGTGAGAAAAATGGAGCTGGCCTGAGGTGTTGAAGCCGTCAGATAGAGATTTTTCCTCTTTATATGGAAGAATGGGTTGACAAAACTATTTTCGTAAAATAAAGTCGTGGAAAATCTGGGAATGAACCCCGGATCGTCATACCCGCATAACCTTGAATTGAAAGCCACGAAGGCTGTCGCGCCGCAGGCGCGGAGTTTTCGTGGCTTTTTTTGTTTCCCCCGACAGCCAAGGCCTGGGCAAAGGGGAGGCAGCCACGGGCCAAAAGATTTTTCCCAAGCCAATTTTTGTTTTCAATTTGCATTTAATCCTAATATAAGCGAGGATTATAATGCAACTTAGTTGCAATTAAGCCGCCCCAAGACCGTGGGGTATGCGGTAAGCAACTGGACGGATTGATAGGAGAAAATGAGATGAGAACTTCATGGATCCGACTATTATGGTTATTGGCGCTTTGTTTGTTTTGGCTGGCTACCGGTGGGCTTAACCCGGCAAGTGCGGCTGATGCTCAGGGTAAGGACAATGCGACTCCCGCCGCCGTGGAGGGGGAAATTCAATTTACCCAACCCCAGGCGTCCGGTCCCCCCGGACCCGCCACAGACGAATGTCCCACCACCTTCGGTCCCATCATCACCGACACCGCCATTCCCATCGAGAAAGGCAAGTTCGCCATCCAACCCACCTTTGGGCTGGGCTTTACCACCGGCAACTTCAGCCCCAACTGGCGGCGGGTGTCGGCCGGGGGGGATTTCAAGTCGTTTGGCATGGATTGGAAATTCACCTACGGCCTGTGGAACAACCTGGAGGTTTTCGTCGTCGTCCCCTTTGTCCAGAACTGGGCTAATTCCGTCAACGAAACGGGGCCCAACGGGGAACGTGCCGCCAGCTTCGGGAGCATCGGCGACGTCAATCTGAGCTTCAAATACCGCCTGGTGGAGGAGACCGAGACCCGGCCCACGGTAACCGCCCTGTTCGCCATCGATTTTCCCACCGCCCGGTTCGACACCGGTTTTATCACCGGTCATGTCAGACACTTTAACCCCGGGCGATTGGGTACCGACGAGATCGGCGGGGGCGCCTATGCCTTTACCACCGGCCTGAACGTCTCCAAGTACGTCAAGCCCTTCGTCCTGTACGGCAATCTCTGGTACACTATGCAAACCGCGTTCTCCGGCCGGGAGGACCGCAGCCCCCTGGTGGCGGCGCTCGATGAGGAGGGCGTGCCCACCGGGGAACTGGTGGAAGGCGACCCCCTGTCCACGAAGGTGCGCAATTACCCCCGGGACATCATCACCGTGAACCTGGCGGCGGAATATCCGATAACCGAAAAATGGGTCGCCCTCCTGGAACTCACCAGTTCTTGGGACGGCGGGCGCTTGTTCGGCCATAAGGCCAACATGGCGCCGGCGTCTTTGCTCTCCGTGATGCCGGGGATCGAGTACATGGCTACGGAAAAATTCTCCCTGGCCCTGGGGGTGAACGTCGACCTGGTGGGGAAAAACACCAGCGTCAATCTTACCCCGTTGCTTTCCATGGTCTATGCTTTTTAACTGACGATCAGGAGGAAAATCCATGAGACGGTTATATCTGCTCGGCATAACTCTCGCAGCCCTGGCGGTCGCGGCCCTGGTCTGGGCGCCCCAGGCCATGAGCCAGGGCCGCGGCCAGGGCTTTCGCCCCTGCCCGTATACGCCCTATCAATGCTCGGCGAAGGGCGTCTGCAAACCCCTGACCATTACCGGCAAGGTGAGCCGGGTCTTTACGGAGACCCTGCAGGATAACATGTACCCCGGCATGGCCATTTTCATCGATACCAAGGAAAAGGGCCAGGTGCGGGTTCACCTGGGACCCGTGTGGTATCTGGAGCGCCAGGAATTTAACCTGGAGCCGGGACAGGAAGTGCAGGTTAAGGGAATCTGTATGGAGGAGAAAGGGGAAACCCGGCTAATCGCCGCCCAGGTGACGGTGGGCGATTCGGTATTACTCCTCCGGGATTCGGAAGGCCGGCCCATGTGGGAGGCCTGGCGCAAGCGCTGATGGCCGCTACCGAATTCCCCGGAGTTTTTTGAGCCTCATTTGAACCACCGCCGGATCGTTCATCTGATTCCCAGGCATGACAGGAAAACCAGATGACCCCCATCCGGCCAATACCCCTGCAATTACGGGCCGATGCGGTTTGCCTCTCTCACCGCCTCGGCCCGTTTTCTGTTTTTAACCCCGGGATTTAACCACCTGAAGGCTCGTGCCGATACATACCCTAACGAGTGGGGTGTTCTCAAACAGTTATGCGAGCTTACACGGTCAAGACCCGGGCGGAGTCTGGCCCGGGGGAATGTTCCCCGGCGGAACTCAGGAGTTTTGCTAAAGTATTTCAGTAGATATACGTATTTACCCCGGTTGGATTTCTGCCATGATGGGCTTCAAGGATAGCTGGGATGCCGATTCAATGGCCGGCGCCACGTTGGCGCCAGGCGCGCGGGAGGGTAATGAGCCTGCCTCGGGACCGAAGGCGGCCCCTTAGCCAGCCACACGGAGACAGGCCGCACCCATGACCACCTTTTTCCAGGCACAGATGGATTACATCTTCTTCTTTTACGGCCTGGCCTTTATCGGTCTGGGGGTGGTTGCCTATATCCTTGCCAAAGAGGCCAACCAGCGGCTTCCCTGGGGGTGGCTGGCCCTCTTCGGTTTCATCCACGGGTTCAACGAGTGGTTGGACCTGATGGCCCTGGTCTGGGGAGACGGGGTGTGGTTCGGGGCCCTGCGCTGGGCCATCATGACCGCGTCTTTCCTCTGCCTGGTGGAATTCGGCCGTCTCAGCCTGACCCAGAGGCGGGGCCGGGGGCCGGGGCGCTGGCTTTTGATCGTCCTGGCCCTGGCCGCCGGCCTGGGGGCCCTGGATGGCTGGAGCGGCTTGAACGCCGCCAGCCGCTATTTCCTGGGCCTGGTGGGCAGCCTGGGGGCCGGGTGGGCCCTCTTCGCCGAAGCCCGCCAGACCGATTCAAAGTGCCGCCTGTCACTGCTGGCCGGCGGCGTCGGTTTTATCCTCTACGGCCTGGCCACCGGCGTGGTGGTCCCCCCGGCCGGGTTCTTTCCGGCCAATACGCTTAATTACGAGACCTTCACCAGCCTCACGGGCCTGCCCATCCAGTTGGTGCGGGGCCTGCTGGCGGCGTGGATCGCCGCCATGAGTGTGGGCTATTTTCAGATGTCCCAAGCCGACGCCTCTGAACGTCGCCACCGCTACCGCTCCCGCTACCTGTATGTCGCGGTTGTAGCCCTGGTAGCCATCCTGGCCGGCGGCTGGTTTCTGACCCAATTCCTCGGCGACCTGGCCGGGCAGGAGGTGCGGAAAGCCAGCATGGACCACAATCAACTCGTCATCCAACGCCTGGCTTTCGAATTGGAGCAAGCCGAAGAAGCGGTCAGGGCCATGTCCGACTCCCCCTGGATCGCCCCGGCCCTAATGTCAGGGTCCCCCCAGACCCTGGCCCAGGCCAACGCGGTGCTGGACCGGTATCAACAGCGGTTCGGGGCCGCGGTCGCCTACCTTATGGATGCCTCCGGCACCACCATCGCCTCCTCCAACCGGGGCCACCCGGATAGCTTCGTGGGACAAAAATACGCCTTCCGGCCCTACTTTCAGACCGCCATAACCGGTAAAGCCGGGCGCTACTTCGCCCTGGGGGTCACCTCGAAAAAGCGAGGTTTTTATGCCTCCCACCCGGTTAAAGACCCCACGGGCAAGGTCATCGGGGTGGCGGTTTTTAAGATGACCTTGAATCGTTTTCAACAAGAATTGGGGCAATTTGATCCTGCCTTCCTCATCGATCCCCAGGGCATCGTGTTTATAGCGAGCCGCCCGAACCTGGACTATCACAGCCTGTCGCCGCTAGCCGTCGCCGACCCGGCCGGCTTCAAGGCCCAATACGGGACCGACCGCTTCATTCCCCTCTTTTCTCAGCCCCTCCATGACCAAGCCCAAATAGAATTTAACGGGCGGCGTTATACGGTTACCCGGGAAAATATCGCCGAGGTCATCGCTCCGGGCTGGTCGCTGGTGAATTTGGAGCCGTTCACCCCCGTCATGCACTATCGCCTCATGGGTATTGCCGCAGCTTTCATCCTGGTGTTTCTAACCCTGGTCTTTGCCGGCACCAACCTGTCCCTCCGGGAAGGGGCCAATCGCATCCTGGCCTCCGAGGCCCGTTTCCGGGCCATGTTTGCCGCGGCGCCCGAGGCGGTGTTCGTCTTTGACCCGCAAACCCGCCGGATTCTGAGCGCCAATCCCTTTATGGCCCAATGGCTGGGGTACGGCCCGGAAGAACTCGTCGGCCTGGAGATCGACCAGCTACTGGAGCCGGAGCCCCTGGAGCCTCAGGGGGAAGGACCCGGGGAAGATGCAACCGGACCAAGCCCGTCATCGAGTCCTCGTTATCGGAAAAAAGATGGTTCTCTGGTTGATGTGGAGTGCACTGAGGCCAACCTTCTCCATGGGGATCATATTCGCAAGATCTTGTTTGTCCGGGATATTACCGCCCGCCTCCAGGCCGAAAATGAAGTCAAACAGGCCAAAGAATACCTGGAAAATATCCTGGAGAACTCCCCCGACCCCATCGGCATCGTGGACCAGCACGGCAGGATCATCCAATGGAATAAAGCCTCCGAAAAGACCTTGGGCTATTCTTTCAGTGAACTTGAAGGAAAATCTTCCTTCGAGCTTTATGCCGACACTAATGAACTCCAAGAAATTTTGACCCAATTGCGCCGCAACGGCTCGGTCCGCGGCTACGAGATCCACCTTAAGAAAAAGGCTGGGGATATTGCCCTGTTCGCCCTGTCCATCAGTCTCTTATATGACCGGAACCATAAGGTGATCGGCAGTGTGTGCGTCGCCCGGGACCTCAGTGCGATCAAAAAGGCCCTGGATGAGCTGGCCAGCGTCAATCAGCGGCTGCAGCATGAAATCACCGAGCGCCAGCAGGCCGAAGCCGAGCTGGCCTGGGACGCCAGGGTCAACGCCTCCATCGCCGATTTAGGGCGGGCCCTGTTGACGTCATTGCCCCTGGAGGACATCGTTTCGTTAGTTTCCGACCATGCCAAAAATCTCACCGACAGCCCCCGGGCTTTTTGCGGCTACATCAACCCCCAGACCGGGGCCCTGGTGTTGCCGTCCATAGGTCAAGAGGCCTGCGGAGTTCAAGAGAAAACGGTCGTATTTCATAAATTCATCGGGCTCTGGGGCTGGGTCCTGGAACACGGCCAGCCGCTCTTGACCAACAACCCTTCCGAGGATCCCCGGGCCGCCGGCGCCCCGCCGGGGCATTTCCCCATTACCCGGTTTCTCTCGGTGCCGGCCATCATTGAAGACAAGCTGGTGGGGCAGATCGGCCTGGCCAACGCCCCCCGGGATTACACCCCCCGGGATCAGGAGATCTGCGAACGGCTGGCCAGGATTCTGGCCATAGCGATTCATCGGCATCGGTTGGATGAGACCTTGAGGGAAAGTGAAAGCGGCCTTAAGACCATCCTGGATAACGTCCAGACCGGGGTGCTGATCATTGACCCCGAGAACCATGTCATCGTGGACGCCAACCCGGTGGCGATCAGCCTGATCGGCGCCCCTAAAGAACAGATTGTCGGCTCCGAATGCAGCCGCTTCATCTGCCGGCCGGAGCATGGCAAATGCGCCGTCACCGATCTGGGGGAGACGGTGGTCAATGCCGAGAGGGAACTGAAGCGGGCCGATGGGGGAAACCTCTGGGTGATGCAGACGGTGGTAAAGGTATCTTTGCAAGGTAAAGAGCGCCTCCTGGAAAGCTATGTGGACATCACCGAGCGCCGGCAATGGGAGGAGGCCATCCAAACCACCAACAACAAGCTGCATGCCCTGGTGGCCCAGGTGGAGGAGCGCAACCGCACCATGACCCTGGCCAATGAAATGTCCGATATGATCCAGGCCTGCCAGGCTTCGGAAGAAGCTTATAAGACCATCGGGCTTTTCTTGCCCAATCTTTTCCCGGATGATGCGGGGGCCCTGTACATGCTCAATAATTCCCGGAACCTGTTTGAGACCGTGGCCAGTTGGGGCCAGGACCCGTTGGCGGTCCAGGTCTTCGCCCCGGATGAATGCTGGTCGGTGCGGCGCGGCCGGCTCCACAAGGTGGAAAATCCCCAGGAGGCCCTGCCCTGCCGCCACGTGGCCGAGGCTGTCCCCGGCGGCTACCTGTGCGTCCCCCTAATTGCCCAAGGGGAAACCCTGGGGGTGTTGCACCTCCGGCCGAGTCCCCCGGCCGAGGCGCAGACCCCGGGGCTGGCGGCCGTCAAAGACCAGTTGGCCTTGACGGTGGCCGAAGATTTGGCCCTGGCCCTGGCCAATTTGAGACTCCGGGAGACCCTGCGCAGCCAGGCCATCCGCGACTCCCTCACCGGCCTGTTCAACCGCCGCTACCTGGAAGAAACCATGGAACGGGAGCTCAACCGGGTCAAGCGCCAGGGGATGCCCCTGGGCGTGATCATGATGGATCTGGACCATTTTAAGCAGTACAACGACACCTTCGGCCACAATGCCGGGGATGAACTGCTGAGCGCCCTGGGAATTCTGCTCAAAAGCCATATCCGGGGGGAGGACATCGCCTGCCGCTATGGCGGGGAAGAATTTTTACTTATCCTGCCGGGGGCCTCAATGGAGATTACCCTGGAGCGAGCCGAAAGTTTGCGTCAAGCCGTCAAGGAGATGCATCAGCACTATCAGGATCTGAAACCCGCCAGCCTCTCTTTGGGCGTGGCTGTTTATCCCGACCACGGCGAGGCCAGCTTGCAACTTATCCAATCGGCCGACGCCGCCCTCTACCGGGCCAAAAGGGCCGGCCGGGACCGGGTGATGGCAGCCGAATATGCTGAAGAAACCATCACCGCAACGCCGCCAGCCTCGCCGTTGCACCAGGCCGAGATCAGCTAACCCTGACCCTTGATTTTCCCCCTCAAGCCATTCCCTTTCATACCAACGATCATTTCCCCACGGACACAACCAAAGATGAAAAATGGCTGGTGTTGGTGGGGCGGCCGTCCCTGGCCGCCTCTCGCTGGCGGGCACGGAGGCCCGCCCCACCGAGCTATTTTCATATAAAATCGCATTCACATGGTGGCACAGGTTTTCAACCTGTGCATGCATAGACTGAAGCCTGTGGCTACCAAAAATCACCTTATGATTGCGACGTGGTCTTAGAGTCCCACCTTCTCTTTTTGGGGCAAGAGACGTAAAAAACGAGTATAATAAAGCATGTCCGAAGACTTCAAATGCGGCTATATCGCCCTCATCGGCTTCCCCAACGTGGGCAAGTCCACCCTCCTGAACCGGCTAGTGGGGGAAAAGCTCGCCATTACCTCGCCCAAACCCCAAACCACCCGGCAGCGCCTCCTGGGCATCGTCAATCTGCCGCAGGCCCAGCTCTTGTTCCTGGACACCCCGGGGGTACTGGACCCCAAGGGAGCGCTCAATGCCACCCTGGTCACCGCAGCCCTCAATGCCCTTTCCGAAGCCGATGTGGTGGTGTGGCTGGTGGAGCCCCGGCCCCCGGCCTCGGACGACCAGGTCCTCCTGCCCCGGCTGCGGCAGTTGCACCGGCCCCTGATTGTGGTGATCAATAAGATCGACACCGTGGCCAAGCCCCGGCTCCTGCCCATCATCAGCGCATACCACGAGCTGTTTCCCGGCGTGCCCATCATCCCCCTCACCGGCCTCTTGGGAGATGGGGTGCCGGAACTGATGGCCGAAATCCTCAAACTCCTGCCGGCCTCGCCGCCCCTTTACCCTCCGGACCAGGAGACCGATTCCACCGAGCGTTTCCTGGTGGCCGAACTCATCCGGGAACGGGTGCTGCACCACACCAGCGAAGAGATTCCCCACGCCGTGGCGGTGCAGGTGGAGGAGTTCGACGAAAGCCGCCGCCCCCATCTCATCAAGATCAGGACGGTGATCTATGTGGAGCGCAACTCCCAGAAAGGCATCCTCATCGGCAAGCAGGGGCGCATGCTCAAGGCCATCGGCGCCGAGGCCCGGGGCGAAATCGAGGCCCTCCTGGGGGCCAAGGTATTCCTGGAGCTCTGGGTCAAGGTCTGGAAAAACTGGCGCAAGGACCCCAAAGCCCTGCGCGCCCTGGGGTTGCAGACCTAGCCTTCGGGCTCCGGGCTCGCCGGCGGGGCCACCGCCGGGGGCCTGTTGGAGATTTCGGCCTCGCGCCGGGGTCGCTTTTGTCTTTGCGCTTCAGCCTGCCGCCATATCCCCCTCCCCCCAACGTCCAGGGTCCCATGCATTATAAATAGTTATGGACCTTTGATTGACAATTCCCCCGAATATGCGCACAATATCATCAAGTGAGGCCTAATCCCATGAGGCGTTGGATAGCTCAGATTTGCCCGGCGGTTTTCGTCCTCGTCCTCCTGTCGCCTCAGTATGTTCTGGCCCAATGGGTCACCTGGCACCAATTCGGCACCCAAGGCTCCTACGTCCACCAGATCTCCCACCTGCTCCTGTTCTTGTCCATGCTCTTTTTTATCCACGAAATTTTTTATGCGCATCTGCAAAAATTTCATGGCTTTCGGCTCCTGGTGTGGGCCTGGGCCATTCTCGCCTTATGGAACCTTGACGCTTTTGTGGGCCACTGGGCCGACTGGACCCTGGAAAATCCCATCATCCTGGGCCAGGGCTGGGACCGGCGCCTCGTCATGTATGATTTCCAGACCTGGCTGGTCTATATCACCAAGATCGACCATTTCCTCCTTTTAGTACCGGCCTTCCTGATGTTTTATCTGGGTCTGAGGGCCCTGGTCCGCAAGCCGGGAGCTGAGTAGATGATTTCCCTGCCCCTGGCGCCCCTCTGGATCCTGGAATATCTGAGTTCGCTCATCGTCCTCATTTTGACCATTCTCTCCCTGCGCCTGAGCCGGAGACTGGTGGAACAGGACCCGGAAAACGCCCTGTGGCTCTTCCTCAACTGGCTGGCCATCGCCTTTTTGATTTTTTCCATCACCCACCTGATTTCCCATTCTCTGCATGATCTCATCACTTACTGGAATCGTCCCGACCTGGCGATAGTGCAACGGATTTTCGGCGGTTTCGATACCGTGATTTATGTGGCCATCGCGACCATCACCCTGTTCTTCCACCGGATTCAGCGCCTGTATCGCCGGATGGAGGCCGACCACCACCATCTGGAAGCGACCAGCCACGAGATCCTGGCCCTCAACCGGGAAATGGAGGCCCTGGTGATGGAGCGCACCATGTCGGAGATGGCCCTGGGCATGGCCCACGGCATCCGCAACCCCCTGCACGTCATCGGCGGCTTCAGTCACCGCCTCCTGAGGAAGACGGACGAAGACGACCCCAGCCGGGCCTGGGCCACGGCCATCGCCGAGGAGGCCCGGCGCATCGAACAGATGGTGGAGCGCTTCGAGACCCTGGCTATGCGGAAAACCTCGTTTTTCGCCCAGGAGGACCTGAACGTCATCGTCCGGAGCACCCTGGAACTCCTGCTCCCGGAACTGAAAGCCAAGAATATCTCCCTGGTGGCGGAACTCTGCTCCGAACCGCTGGTGGGCCGCTTCAACAAACACCTGCTGAAGGTAGCCCTGGCCCATCTGATGCGCAACGCCGTGGAAGCCACTCCGAGGGGAGGGACGTTGCTGGTGCGCACCGCCAGGGAGCAACAATATGCGGTATTAATCCTCCAGGATACAGGCCGTGGGATGCCCCAGGAAGTGGTGGAGAAGGTCTTTGTGCCGTTTTATACCACCAAGATCGGCGGCACCGGCTTGGGGATGGTGTTCGTGCGCCAGATCGTGGACGAACACCGTGGGGTTATCACCCTGGAGAGCCAGGTGGGCCGGGGCACTACCGTGACCATCCGGCTGCCGCACCGCTTCACGGATCGCCCGGAAATGGTGGACGAGTTTCCGCCCGCCGCTCCGCCCGAGGCCCCTGCCGCCCCTTCGACCCCGGAGGTGGGGTCGGGGGAAGATTAAGCGTCTCTACTTTTTGCCCGACTCGGCCCGGGACACCAGCCAGAAGATCACGCCGCACACCAGGATGCCCGCCAGGTAAAGCCCTTCGGCCCACAGGTCATGGGAGGCCAGGGAGGTCACCAGCACCTTGCGGATAAAGGCCACCAGGGCCAACCCCACAAAGAGCTGCAGCCTGAAGGCGCCGCCCCGGAGGGTCGATCTCCATGTCCAGCAATTCGATGACCACCCACAGGATCAGCACCGAGCCCATGGCGCTCACCAGGCCGTGGACAAGATTTCCCCGGGCGATATGAATCACGTCCTGGACTATGAGACCCACCGCCCCCAGGGACAGGCCCAGGAGGCCCACCACCAGGAGGATGTTGAGGCCGAAGGTGAAGCGCTGGGAAAACCGGATCAACAGAGAGTCCAGTTTTTGGGAGAGAAAGACCTGGCGAATCTCTTCCTCATGGTAGGTCCGGGCAATGATGTCCAGGTTCAGGTCCAGGATTTTTTCCACCGCCCGGCAGGCGGCCTCCCGCTGCCGGGGGTCCGTCTCGGTCTCGATGATCTGGTGCAGGTGCCGGCGGACCAGGTTCATCCCCACGTACACGAAGTGAGCGGATAGCCCGATGCGTACGTGGGCGTAGCCGATGCGCTGCAGACGCTGGAAATAGCCCTCGTCATAGGGACCCTGAAACAGGGTCAGCAGCCACTTCTCATGCTGCCCCCGCAGCCAGGTCAGTTTGGCCTCATTTTGCAGAAATTTAGCCGTGTCGGGGATGGAAAGGAGCAGGCTGTAAAAGTCCGAAACGATGGTCTCGACGTGGGGCGAAACCACAGGCAACAGGCCTTTTAAGGTCTCGATATCCTGGTCGGTGAACCGGTAATTGGCCTTGATCTCCTGAAAGGTCCGCATGGCTGCCTCTCCCGGGCTAAAATGGGGCGCTCAGGTCTGTTTCAGACTTACCACAGACACCGGACAGAGTAAACCAGGGCATAGCCAAAAGTTCTTTCCATTAAAGGAAGCCTTATAATCCCCCCTGCCCCCCTTTAAAAAAGGGGGGAAACTATAAGGAATTACTGGAAAAGTTCCCCTTTGAAAAAGGGGGATTTAGGGGGATTTGAAAACCTCCAAGCGGAAAGAATTTATGGCAAACGCTCAACCTTCCAACCGGCGCCTCAATACCGATTTTTTCGTCAGTAAAAAATGTAGGGGCGGGTTTAAAACCCGCCCCTACCATGCTTGGCTATCCAAATTTTTGACTGCCTGCCGTCGCCGGGCTTACGAAACCATCTTCTTAAAGCGCTCGGCGCGGATTTTCTCGCCTTTGGATTCCGCCGGGGTCTGGCCCACCGAGGCCTTGACCTTGGCCAGGCGCTCGCTGGTGGGCGGGTGAGTCTTGAAGATGCCGCTGGAGGCGCCGGCGCCCTTGGCCTCCATGGTGGTGAGGAGGATCACCATGGCGTTGGGGTCGTAGCCCGCCCGGGTCAGTTGCGTCAACGCCGCGGCATCGGCGGTCTCTTCGGCCTGGCGGCTGTAGCCGTTGACCACAATGGTCTTGAAGACGTCGTCGATGGACCCTTCGAACAGGCTCACCAGGTTGCCGGCCACCCCGCCATACTGCTTGGCGGCTTCCGTGCCCATGGCGGTGAAGACCTGGGTCCAGCGGGCCTGGCTGATGGAGTTGATGCCGTCCTTGTTGGCCACGTGGCCCACCTCATGGGCCAGAACCGCTGCCAGCTGGTCTTCATTTTTGCAGGTCTGGATCAGCCCCCGGGTAATGAGGATGGTGCCCCCAGGACAGGCAAAGGCGTTGATTTCCTGGGTGTCCAGCACCGCAAAGTGATAGCCCTTGAAGGTATTGGGCCGGGAGGACTTCCGGGCCACCGTCTGCCCCACTTCGTTGACGTATTGGGTAAGCTTGGGGTTCTGGTCCAGTTTATACTTGCCGAGAATCCGGGCGGCCACGGCCCGGCCCACGTAGTATTCCTCGGAATCGTTGATGGGCCGGGCGGCTTGCGCGGCCTTGCCGGCGCCCGCAACGGCAATGCTGGCCGCGGGTATTATGGCGGACGTGCCGCCGCAGCCCCCCACCGCAAAGGCTACCAGGGTTATTAAAGCCAACCAGGCCTCTCGTCTCATCATGGCTTCAGGTCTCCTTCCTTGATAAAGGCCTGCAGGGTGGCTGGATCCACCTTAAAAGTCTCAACTTTGTCCACCTGGCCAAAATCCATCTCCGGGTGCTTGGCGCGATAACCGGACTCCACCTCGGGAGTGAAGCCCTTACCGGCCAACGCCGCTTCGTCGCTGCTGGTCTGCTTCACCGGGGTGCCGGTTATCAGCCCGGGCAGATTCAGGATCTGGCCCCACCCGGCGGTCGGCGTCAACAGCGGCAAGCCCAACCCCAGGGCCAGGAGACATCTGGCAAATTTCGAGTAACCGAATACCCTTCTCACATGATCCTCCTCTGGTTAAGGGATTTCCAAGATTCGCTTCTTACCCGATGACCTATTCGGAGTTTTTGCCCACGTGCTTGAGTATTTTCGCATTAAAGAGCCGCTAATGCAACCGCCGGCGGGCCAGGATCAGCCCCAGGCCGGCGATGATGATGCAGGCCCAGGCGAAGACGTCGCCGATCCTGGTGTAGAGGCTGCCGCCGGGGAGCCAGGCCAGCTCCAGGGCATGGGCCTCGGGAACGTTGATCTCCGAAGTCCACAGGAGGCGGCCGGCGCCGTCGATGAAGGCCGAAATCCCCGTATTGGCGGCCCGGGCCAGGCAGACGCGGTTCTCCACCGCCCTCAGCACCGCCATGGACAGGTGCTGGTAAGCCGCCGAGGTCTTGCCGAACCAGGCGTCGTTAGTGATGTTGACCAACAGGCGGGCCCCGTTGGCCACCTGGGCCCGGGCCAGATAGGGAAAGATGGATTCGTAGCAGACCAGGGGGCCGAAGGCGCCTTCGGGCAGGGAGACGGTGGCCCCCACCGGCCCTTCGGCAAAGTCGCCCACCATGGGCACCATCTTGCCGATGAAGGGGAAAAAGCGCCGCAGCGGCACGTACTCGCCGTAGGGTACCAGATGGGCCTTGTCGTAGGAACCGATGGTCTCAGCCTGGGGGTTCAGGAGATAGGCCCGGTTATAATAGTACTCGCCCTGGGGGGTCAGCTCGTAGGCGGGGCTGCCGAACAACAGGTAGCCGCCGCTGTCTCGGGCGATCTTCTGGACCTCAGCCGCCAGGTCCGGGGTCCGCACATATAAGAAAGGCGCTGAGGTTTCAGGCCAGATAATGAGCCTAGCCCCCTGCACCTTCCCGGTCAGCTCCCCGTAGCGGTTCAGGGTGGTCTGGACCATTTCCTTTTTCCATTTCTCCCCCTGCTTCATGTTGCCCTGGACCACCGCCACCTTGATCTTAGGGCTGGCGGCCATCAGCCGGTCCACTTCCCCCAGGCGGTAAAAGCCGTAGCCGATCCAGAGGGCCAGGATCAGGCCGACGGT